>Ga0209700_106083_pt1 | contig 19283 bp, 10 predicted proteins | sample SiratroredBW_FD_187528 | JGI IMG/M metagenome (GOLD analysis project Ga0209700, IMG submission 187528) | Root nodule microbial communities of legume samples collected from California, USA - Siratro red BW (SPAdes) (version 2) | ecosystem: Host-associated > Plants > Roots > Nodule | place: USA...
ACGAGTCCAACGGTGGGCTCCGCTTGAGAAACTGATGAGGTATGGAAACAGAAACTTAGAGAGAAGTCAGAGGAAAAGAGGTTAGGGGTTTTTAGAGAGATGATGGCTTGAGTTGAAATGAGACTTTACTACTTACTTTTTCTATAAATACGCGTTTTTAGTTTAATAATATAATAATCAGTGCTCATTCCACTTTTACCATTTCACTCAAATGACAGATTTTCAGGTTATTACAGTCACAACTCTTATGTTTTCGTTTTCAATAGTAAAATATAATACTTTTTAAATAACTTTTAATATTTTTTTTGTCAACGTGATATTGATATAAATTTTGTTGATAATTCACTTCTGTTAAAAAAATAAAAATAACAATTTATAATAAAATCTCTTAGTTTTTATCCATAAAACTCCAACATAAACTTCAAATTTAGCTATTCTCCAACAATCATTTTGAATTAATTGTAGATGTTTTAATAATTATAAATATTTATTATCAGTATTTCATTACAAATATTTTTAAAAATACTTATAACAAAGTTGAATCTTATTTTATAATAGATTATTTAAATTCACTTTATCAATATAATTATAACAATATAATAATTTATTATTATATTATTATGTAAAAATCATTTATATAATCAACACATTTTAATAAAATTCCCGTGTAATTTTACTTAAGATTAAAAATCCGTATAATTAAAAAGAAAAAATTGTTAAATTAATTAAATTTAAAAATTCATAAAATGCATAAATATCTGTTAATTATATTTATAACTAAAAGCTTAACACTATTCATCCATTATAATTATAAGTAAATTATTAGTTGTGTTCATCTTCCCTTTATCATCTTCTGGAAGATAATTTTTTTTCTCTCAAAAAAATGTGTGAAGAAGCATGCATGTACAATGAATCAGTAACACATTTACACTTGAAACATCATCGTCTAACAAGTAGAGCTATCTCAGATGCAACTATCAATTCAAAATCCCATGTCTCACTTTTGGTCTGACAAACCAAAAAAAAATAAAAATACTAAAATTAATAAATTTTAAATACTTTAAAAATTTAAGGTTGTAGTATTTTAATATTTTTGATCCTTATCGTGACAGTGCTGTAAAGTTTCTGTTATTATTTAAACAAATAAGTGGAACCAAATGTCCACATCTTCTCTATTAAAGGTAGGGAAAATTATTGTCAAGTTATTTTGGTTACTAAATTTTATCGTATGAAATTAAAAATTAAAAATTATTAATTTATCCATATAATTTGTTTCTATAAATTAATAAAACTCTAATCCTTCTACATTTATATTTAAGTAAGAGTTTTGATTTTCATCTGCTTGCTTGTGGAATACATATATACTCGTATTCATTGATTATTAACGTAAAATTAATAATTTAATAAAGTGATGTCAATTAAAACAAGATCTTGAGTAATATTATTGAACCCTAATATAAATTATTCAAGCACAAGTCATATTCAAATAATATTAAAAACTAAATAATTTTACAAAATCATTAAGAGTAACGTTTGATAACTTTTTAACGAAACTAAATTTAGAATAGTTGCATGTTGTTCTGTACAATCAGTATACAGACATGGCCTGCATATACGTACAAAGAATAATTTTACGGTCACATACGTAAATGGCTGCATATACGTACAAGGATAATTTTACGGTCACTCAGAATTGACATTTGTATATACTATATATAGCGTAAATAATATAATATTCCAACACAACTTTTCAAAGCACAAATATTTTATTATAAATTGAAACCATGTTCAACCTCTCATGCATTATTTTACTATTTAATAAAATATACACTCATATATATAAAAAATCATTTTAATATCGTATATTATTTGTTTCTTTACATGTAAATAGCTCTTAAGTGTCAACCAGTCATTTGTCAATTTTTAAAAACTTCCATGAAGAAACACAACCTTATAACCGGGATGATACAAGTTATTTATTAATATACAAAATTATTGTTTTAGAAGGAGAAAACAACAACACATGGAAGAGAGTATTACACCATATTTAACCTATGGAATAATTGTGAAAATCAGACTATGGTACTATTAATTTTGAGTAAGTTTGTTTAAAATAATTAATTTTTGAATGAGAGAAATAAACTTTTACACAAGGAAATAAAGTGGAAAAGAGATAAAATTGATTAACAAAGTTATAAATTTTTAAATTAAGAACAACTAATCTATTTTTTTTACAACTTTAAGTTATTGTTTTGAAAAGAAAAACTTATTTTACAAGCGCTTATTTTCTTACTTTTTTTTTTCTCTAAATATTCTATACCTTATTAAAGTTGTCAACTATTTTTTCTGTGAATCATTTAATAAGATTTGACTCAAAGTTTAAATAGGTTACAATTTTTTGTCAGGCCTGTACCTTATTTTGATTCGTTTTAAAAATTTAAAAATTAAATAAAAGATTAAAAATAAAATAGGTATCTTTAAATTAAAGTCATATTAATTAAATTAATTTTAATTTTAAATATAATAATTTAATATATATATATATATATATATATATATTAATAAAGTAATAATATATTACTTTATACAGTATAATTATTATTTCATAGAATGAACCTGTCCCTAGACTTACATGAGTCCAATCTAAACTCATTTAGCTTGTATTCTAAATGGAGTGGGTATAAAATGTTCTAGTTCACTTTATATCACGATTTTGTACATCTAATTTGATTATTTTGTGAGCTAATAACTTAATGGAAAATCAAAATCATAAAAATAATAACTGATTTTTAGAATACAAGTCTTTAAAATTATCTGATTAAAAAAATAATAAAAGACATATGATGTAAGTGTTGAAAATAAAAGGTAACGTGATATAATAAAACTTACCTAAAATAAAGTCCCACATTGAGTTTAAAGAGTGAAAGTACAGTGAGGGGTTGTTATCATAAACCTCACCTTGGACCCATTATAGATTTTGAACTAATTAAGTTTGGGTTGCTTTCACCCTAGTTTCATGAGATGATGAGGTTGATGTGTGTGAAGTTATTAAACTCCACAAACAAGAAGCAAAGGAACTAAAGTGATGTAAGAAAGCATTGAGTTTGGGTTAGTTAGTGCAAAAACTAAGTGAAAAATACATGCATGTGCACCATGGCTGGACTTCACAAACACCTATGATACCCTTACCAATGCCACTTGTCTCTGCAATCCTTCTCAGTGATTGAGACCAACAACACTGTCCTCTCCTCTGCTACACTTTTTAGGAAAAGTTGTCCTTAGCCACAACTCACAAAATTCATGGTCCCCTTTGCCTTAAGTGGTCCTAATTGCCCTACACTTTCTAACTTCTCTTACTCTCACATTCACACTCTACCATCCTCATACACCTGTTATATCAGTTTTTTCATCCATTAATATTCTTCTTTCAATACTTTCAACCTAATTTAATCTATACAAGAAATGTTCTATAAATGTTTATAACACTTCTGTAGGTAGAACAAAACATAAACCAGCTATTCAATAAACTAAAGTTAACCTATGTATCATGTGCACAAGTTATTTCTTTTTGCATCTCTCAAATCTTACTTTAATTTGTATGTAACTTTTGGACCATCTTTCCTTTACCACATGATCAAAAGGTTTGGCTTTGAAGCCATGTGAAAAGAATATTAATTGTATATAGAATTTGGAATGTTTTAAATAATATATAAGATCAAATGTTAGAATTTGAAATTTATCTTTGTTTTAAATTGGTCCATGGGCATGTAATTTCAAAAAAGAAAAACTGTACTTCTTCAAATCTATACTGTTAATTTGATATGGTTGATAACTTTGGTTCCAATATTCACAAGTTAGGTCACTATGACTTATTGGTTATTAAGAATAATAATTAGTAATGTTAGAAAACCTAATCAATATAAAATAATTAAAAAAGTGTTAAAAGGTTGAAAATAAATTAGAACTTTTCTTTTTAGATTTTCAGATCTATTTTTTTTCTAAACTGAACTATTTGATTTTAATTTTAAATTAAAAATCAAAATCAAACTGAAATATTAAATGCGATATTATAAATTTAGAATTAATTAGCAACTAAATGGGATATTATAAACTTAGAATTAATCTGCAACTAATAAACTAATAAATATGTATTGTAAAAGTTTTTGGATGATGCATTGTATTAACTTATAATAGGTTTATATTTCATTTTTTTAGCAGCAATAAGAAATAAATAAATAAGAAACTTTTGGGTGTTTCAACCTATATACAAACAATATAATTATATTGTGTTCAGTAAATGTAGATATGTTTAATAAGTCAAACAAGTACAGAATATTATAAGCATTCAAGATTGCTTGACAGTCAAATTTCTCTTTCATTACTCAAGAAGATATTTGTCTAATCTATTATATATGTAAAACCAATGCACATTTCTAGACAAATCACAATCAAACATTCCCACCAGACCTCCTTAAGACCAAGACCAATAAAAAACTCTGTAATTTTATTGTCATCATTGTATCCTTATTCGAACCACCTTGTCTAAAAGCAATTTGAATTTTGTCCAATTGTAAAACTCTAGTCATAACACAAGAGCTCCCAACCAAAAACTAACAAAATTTCGGTCTGGATTGGATATAAAAGTCAATATATTGAACTCCCACAAGTATATGCAAAAACAATATAGTACTAATCCAAATATTTTTCAACAATAGTTAAGGGACAATAATAAATGTAACTGCAATCATTACTATATATCTGTCCCTTCAAAATATGTTTATATACATCAAAATAAGATAATAATTTTATATTGTGATTTTTAACTATATAATTGAGTATATAAATATCACAATGTGAAAAAGAATTATATGCCTAATATGTTGAAGAGATTTAGAAATTATTACTTTATTACAATTTAATTATATATGCATAATGATTAGTGTAACATAGGTTGAATCATGTCATTAGTTTAAACCTTAATAGTAGAACTTTACGCATTATATATTTTTGCAAAATCCATTCAAGCCATTCTAACCTAATACTAATTCAACCTAATTTAGATGGGTTCACATTGCTTACAATCTATTTTATTATGATATTTAACACCACTCACTAATATTTTTTATTCACTAACATAAAACAAAAACTATTAAAATTTATCGAAATAAAATTTAGCACTCAATATTTTTTGTTGTTAATTGAAGTTCCCATAAAATCAAGAGTTAAACACAATTAAACAATAATAAAAGTTATTAGCATATGAATACATAAGTTTATATTTACATAACATGGTGCTATTAATCAAGGATGGTCATTGATATGTATGTGTCTATAAATATAAATTTGAAATACAAGGCAACCCAGAGATATTCTTCAAATTGAAGTAATGTTTGAGTTTACAATTATTTTGTGATGTGACCAAACCTTTAAAAAACTTATTTGTCAATTTTGACCCATATGAGAGAGAACCTAACATTGATCCACTGTTTGAATTATATATATAGTGTGCTCTTCTTTTAAGCACAACTATTATAAGGGTTATTCTGCATGCCTAACTGTGGTCCTTCCACACATCAATTATTAAAGAGAAACTATCTTTTGGTGTAGTTTCATGTTCTAGCCTCACATTCACAGTATGTTCTTATGCATAATAATAGTCTCCAATTCCCTCTAGACCTATGTTACATCCTTAATTCTTTTTAATTTAAAAAAAAAAAACTTATTATATTCATTAAAAGTCACACCATAAACCCAATCAGCTCTAATATAATAAATTTTCATATTATTCTAAAAGAAAAAGTAAATTTTAAATTTAAATCAATTTTATTAAACTAGTTTATAAAGTAAAATTTAAACATAATTCAATCTTATTAAACTAAACTGTTTATAAGGTAAGATTTATATTTCTTTATATATTATAACATTACTATATATGTATTTGGTAGACATAAAATTTATAACATTAGATTTTTGAAATCATTAAGTTGTTGGATATTAATTTTATAAAAAGTTAATCTATTTAAAAATTTGTTAGATTTACTAGTTATTGGATCATTTTCTAATTAAGACAATAACACCAAATATGAATTTTTTTCTCCAAAAGATAAACTAATCTTGGATCATTATATCTTTTAAAAGTTTTATATACACTTGAATAAATTTAATCACAATATTCTCTATTAAATATGTAACACATTCCATTAATATATAATTTACAATTTACTAATTTGCATTGAGACATATTGTGTTACCTACATCATAAGTTATGATTTTAGGTACTTCTGCCATTAAAATATATACTCATTGACACATTAAAATGATTGTGCATGCTTCTAATCTAGTATCTAAGAAGGGTTGAGTATACTTTATGAAGTGAATTTAACAAATTAGATTCTAGAAAGTGTAATGATACTCTACACGAAACCTTGGTTTGATGTGTAAACATCAAAGAAAAGAAAACACAGGTTTGTTAAGATTGATGAAAGCTCTCTTCACATGCTACCTTCTTTACGTGTTCAATTATCTTCCATTAATTAATTGGCTCATCTTCTTCATGTCTTCATGGCTAAAATAAAAAACATGCAAGTACACTTAAAAGACACATCATGAAACTGTTTCTTAGTCATGTATCCATGGTACTAGGATTTGGTGATTGGTGTAAAGAAAATCCAAAGGGTAAGCACCATTTCACACAAAACAATATACACATTTGCACATTTTGCTTAATAAGTAGAGCATATGACAATTGAGGGTGAATTTTGAATTTTGTAAATTCAATATGAAAATTGAGGGTGATTATTTGAAGATGCATTACACCTGCATCTATGAAATGACTTTGTCCTCCATTTTTTTTTTCTTACTCTAGTATTAAACACACACAATGAATTAATGATACAAATATACCTAAGTTTTATCCATCCCTATTTTCTTATAAACTTTAGAGATTTGATAGTTGATTTAAAATGTTTATCAAATAATTTCTAAGGTTAACTGCTGTTCATCATTCTAAAATGTTTGTGAAAATTAAAGAAATATATTACGTATTCAATGATACATTTACTTTTAAAATCAATTCTGATTTTGTCTATGAAAACCTAAATAGTTAAAAGATATTTCACTTAAATGAATTTTATAAGAATCAAATAGAATTCGCAATAGAATAAGAGATTAATTGTTTATAATTGTTTGGTTACATAGAGTTTTTTTTTTATAATATTAATAATGAAAAATCATTCAGTATTTTTAAAATGTAAAAAATATGTATATAGTAATTGTAATTTGTTAAAACTTAGACATTTAAATTTTTCTGTAATATTATGTATTTTCTAAAATTTTTAATGTTTTTCTTCTTTAAAAATGTTATAGTGCTTCAATATAATTATTTTCTGGATCCGTCACTAATTTTATCCAAAATTTATAAGGGAGTGTCTTTTTCATTATAAAATGATTAATTCAAAAATGAAAAATTATATTTGAAATAATTTTATTATAAAAAATTATGTAGATTACTGTGCAGGAAGGAAAATTTCTGAGTCGTGATTTTCTTGTTTATGTGAGACCAAGAACACTACTAAATTCACAAATGAAAAGCCCACAATAAAAAAGACTAACGAAATTATTTCCCAACTTGAGATTGAATGGTTTCTCTGAATTAGCCACGGAAAAAAGGTAATTACAAATAAAAAATAAAATAAAAAATATTTACAAGTTAAAAAATGAATAGAAGTATCTAGGAAAATAAATAATATTTGTTTATAAAAATGTACTACAAATTTTATAACCTGTGATAGAGATGGAGAGAAAAAGTAAATCTCTTTATTATTAATTCATTGGCTGTATCTGCGAATGTTTTAAGGTTTTGCTAGCTTTGTCAGTTGAGAAATTATATCCTCTCAACTCATCTTGTTCATCTTTCAAGGAATGTTTTGCTTAATTTGACGGTGTTTCCTTATGTTCTCAGAAGTTTGATGTAAGTCTAATTTACTTTTTCTATTGTTTGGGAAATAGATAATTTTCAAGTAAAGAAAATTATTTAAAATTAAGAGTAGATTTGATTTTGATTAGGGAGTACGTCTCATATTCGAATGATTAATATTGTGTTTGGATTAATTTTGAAATAAAATTGGTCACTTGAAAATGTTTGATTTTAGTTAAATGTCTTAATATTTTGAAACTGTACATAATAAAATATAACAATTTAATACTGAAATAAATTATTATTTTATTATTATATAATATTTTATTAAAAAATAAGTGTGAAATAAAAGTAATTTGTAAAGAATAGTGTTGAAAGTAGAAAGTAGAATTTTTCTTTAGTTAAGTATTGTTGTGTGTTTTATTCGGTTTTGAATGTGATAATTAGTTAAAATGGTTAATTTAAGTTGTACTTGTTAATGAAAATAATATATAGATTTAAGTAGTAGTAAATTGGATTAAAAACCTCTATAGAATATACAAAAGTGAATTTTAGAAAGTAAGTTATCATTTTTTATAGTGAATATCTGACTTTATTAATGATTCATGGATTAAAATATCATGAGAAGTTAAGGCAAAGTATTGATATGAAATATTATAATTCTATTGAATGAATATATGGAATGTTAAATTAGATTATTGAGGTAATATACTTGATATGATACACGTTATTTTTAATGCTGAGTGTCTAAATTTAAGAAGAGATATTTTAACTTTATTAATGGTCCAAATCACATGGATTAAAATATCATGTGATAAAAAGTTGAGACAGACACTACTATTATATATGTTTGATTATATAATTATTTATAGAATAAACTTACTTAAAATTATGGATATTTATGTAAATCAAATATATAAGACATATTTAATACAATACAATTATGTAAAAAGATGTCTATTTTGTATCTTGTATGTATTGGAGTTAGGTTTATTATAAACCAACAATGCTTTGAAATTGATCATGTAAAGTTGATTTGGTCTATTTATTATCTTGTATCCATTAAAACTGAGATTAGTATTTTAAAATAAACCAGATATAATTGATTTAATTTGTTTGCTATCTTATATTCATTAGAGTCAAATTTAACAATATTTTGAAATTAATCATATATAATTAGTTTGATTGATTTAAGTCATCACTAACATGTATTTCTATGTATAAATAACTTACCTTTTTTTTGTTGTAATTGTGCTTGGTATATGAATATATGATATTATCAATCCAGGAAATGATTTTAGATAGACTTAGATAATTTTTGTCATATATATTTACATAAGTCCTTGTCCACAAATAGTAAAATGTTTTCTTGTTATCTCACAACTCAACCCTTGTCTACAAGATTTTATGCAAGTTGAGATTTTTCTTCAAAATTTACGGGATTGTTCTCATTAAAAAAAGTGAATTTGCATAGGATTCCTAACAAATAAGTTCTTTTTCAATATAAATACCTTCTAACTAATTACCATTTTATTTTATAGAAATCAATTTGATATAATGACAATATTTTGATTGATATGCAACCAACAAAATAATATCACATTCTCATCAAATCATTTGAACATATCCTCTATTTGTAAAATTGTATTCAGCACATCATCACATAATTTCATTATTATTGTATGAACGTGATAAAAAAATCAACATACAATTAGTATTAGAACATTCTTACATCTCCTTATATCAACATAAATAATTACAAAGTCCTTTTAAGTGATATAAGAAATATCCAAAACAACAACTATTACTCATATTTGGCCTGAGATATGACAACTCCATTAAATGACTTACTTGGGCCGTCACAAAGAAATCATTCACAGTATTCCTAATATATTAATATGTGAATATCAAGCTTATTCACACATATATAAACATTATTGCTATTATCTTATTGATTTAAGAACTAAAGAGGTTAGTAATAATAAACATTTTGCTATTTGTCATAATGTGATTAGGGATGTTATCCTCCTTGACTTTACCACATTTTTACACTTATTTTAAAAAAATAAAAAAAAATATAAACAGAGTAATAAAAGTTTTACTGTACTAATTTTCTTTGTTCTCCAGACTATAATCTTTATCAGTTTCTGATAGAATAGTCTGGTCTGTTTTAAAATCACTAATAGAATAAATGATCTTTTTTGTCCCTAGTATATAGATCGATAAAATTTAATTGCTTAAAACTAAAAACTATTATTTAATCTCAAAATATGTTTGATTAGATCCTCAGTCTTCTATAATTTTTATAATCAAATCCTATACTTAATAAAAGCAACACAAATTATTATTTTTCTAACTAGTTAAAGTCATCATAGACTAACTCAAGACCCAATTAATTGCAAAGAACTTACAGAATCAATACATCTTTTTAAATTAATACAGAACTAATGAAACAAATTGTTAAAGCAAAAAGTAGAAGTTGGCACTTAAACTACCAATCAATGGAGCAAATTAGCAATATCAAAGGCACTACCATCATAATTAAACCAGTAAAGGACAAATAACAAGTATATAAGCTGGCATTTAACCAACCACAAGGAGCCTCAGAAAATGAGATTTTACATAAAAAAATAACATGGGGGGCGTAATTCATTTTTTCATCTTTTTTTTACAAAGGCAAAATAGACTAGCACAAAAGAACAGTGAACGGAGTCACTGCTATTGCTGTCAGAAACAGTGGTTTCCATGTTAAAGGGAAAAGGTATATGTTGTTTTAGAATGTACATACCCAATGGCTCAAGACAAAACCCTCACACTTGTTACCATCTATCAACAGCATTAATAATCTAGTGAGGAACTGGTTTCAGCAGTTTCATCCTCACTGAAGCTAGAAGGCATCTCTGCAGCAGATCTGCATGTTCATACATAATGCCATTAGAAAAAGGATACTTTTATGTTTAAAAGCTTCTTTACAAAGTTATTTTTGGCCTATTTTAAAAGAGAAGAGAAACCCAAAAAAGGTTTAAAGCCAAACACTACCTAAATAAACATGCTCATGATCTAATAAAAATATTGAGGACCTGAGTGATCATATATTGTCATGAGAGACAAAAACAAACATAGAAACACCCACCTATGAATTTTCCTTTGCTCCATCTCAGCAACAGGTGACGGTTTCACATGATATTGTTGAAGCATGTCAACTTTAGCTCGCTTTGCAAGCTATAGACATAGTAAAGCAAAACATCATATACATGTGTGGAAGGAGGGTAGTGAGGTCATTAGGAAATCAAATAATCACATTCCAGAAGGACAATTTAGACATCTAAAACTAACCATGATTTCATTTGGAAGCCTGCCTGCTCCATCTACATCGCGGTATGCATTTTTTGCTTTCTGGTCCACCTTAAACATTTCTTCCTGCACAAAATATAAGCATTTTAAACCATCTGTAAGCATGATAAATTGATCATTACAAATATAACACAGAAATGTAGTAACAAACCTTTGCCATCCTAGCAGATAATGCTCTTTCTTCAGTATCCATGGGAACACGGGAATTTCGGATTGAACTAGAAGGTTTAGATTTTACATGTCCACTCCTTTGTATTCTCTTTGGATTGATCTTATCATAACCATGCATCATCAAGTCTTTTGGCTTAACCGCAAGCTTCTCTTCAAAGTGATCACTATGGTTAGAAGCAGAATCAGATCGCATCCCCTCAACCCCATGCTTATAGCTCATTCTATGATTCTTAGCACTGTTATAGCCAGATGCTTCTCCAGTAGAGTCTTCATACAAATCTGGGAAAGGGGTCCTTCCAGAAACATGAGTGGTATAAGCGTAGAAAGGTTGCCTTTGTTTTATATTCTGAAGGGCTTTATGATCTTGTTTATCCTGGAAATCAGATTCATGCAAGCAGCCAAAGTCAGCTCCTATATGCAAATCTTGGGAATTAAATTTAGTATAATGCGAATCGTATCTCTGCAAATGCATATCACATAATCAATGCTATTTTTAAATCCAAGATTATTTTTGTTAATAAGCTATTCTACTAGTTCCATTTTGGTAGTTTACTGGCAATGGTAATAACCACTCCAGTCCATTTCTTTATCATTACCACTAATCTAGGAAGCACCGACACCTCTGTAGAATAGTACATTGTCGGGTCCAAAACTTACTTGGACACGACAACGACACTTGTTTGACAACCTCCAACACGTGTTTGACATTCCTCAACAGAGGCACAATTTTAAAAAAATTCAGTTCAAATGCCTCTTCAATTCGGGTTGAGCATAAGCAAAGAAAGTGAGCAGACTCCAATTATTGGACAACACTTCCTAAATACTACTATAACAAAAAGGTTAAAAAAAATTAAAAGAAAATAGATCATTATAAATAATACATCACTCATTTTTTTAGGTTTGTTTTCATCAGATTTAACTTATTGTAACTATTAAGATATGTGTTTCTTATTTAGAATTCTATTGTGAAGGGTGTCATTGCAGGGAAACTGTAATAAATATGTTTTTATAGTGTGAATTATATAAAACTAAATTTTCGATTGAGATTTTTGTCACGTTGATTACATATATCAGTGGTGTCGTTGTATCCTATATTTTGGACATTACTTTGTTCTGGTGACTGTGTCCATGTTGGAGCCGCTAAAGCCTAAACCACTCCATTTTCCCAGCCACTTTTAGAAATCCAAAATGTAAAAATGAGAGAGATTAAACAGAAAATTGTGGCCAGGGGTGGGTGACAGGATGCTAGACTTGGCAACAAGAGGTACTTATAGCTATCAAATATGGTTATATGGGTATGAATACAACTGTAAACAATTGTTTCAAAGAGAAATGGTTTGAATAAATGTCATAAATTTCAATAGTCAAAAAGTCAGAACCCATAAATAATTATGATTTAAAGAAAAAGTATTAATTACTAAACTCATAACATAAATGCATTAGAAAGGTCACTTACAGAGCTGAGATGGGGTTTTTTTGCAGCAGAGATTTCTGGAGAATTCAGAAGCGGAGGATCTGCTACACAGAATGGTTCTGCCATAGCACCAATAGATTATAAGGTACCGATCAATCTATTCTTAAAATCACTCAATGCATTTAGAAAATGATCATGAGTTAACGACAGAAAAAATAATGCTTCATGCTTCATTATTTTTTCACAATTTGATGTGTAGCAGACAACAACACATTCCTTTAACCCAAAATGGAAAATTACATTTTTTCAGTTTCAACACTAAACAGCATTAATCTTACAAAATTAATTGAATGAGACATCAAATGGGAGAATACAATATGATGCAACCTACCATTAGCTGGATCTTCAGTTTGGCACTCGAAGGCCCCCGGAGGAAGTGGATCAAATTCTATACCAAGAAGTGGACCATCTTCCTCATAATGCCTTCCTAATTGCTTCTTAACAGCAGTTATAGCAGCATGTTCTATCTCGCCCTTCACTTTCAAATACCCTGATGGCTTGTATCCCACGTTAACTGCACCTTTGGGATTTAAGGGTGGAAGAGCTCCATTAGGTGTAAGATGTCTAGAAGGTTCAATATCATATGGATCCTGACCTTGAGCAAATGCCCTTCCTTGCAAAAAGGAGCTGCTCTCAGATGATGTGTCATCCACTCCACTAACATTTTCCGGATAACGGTTCCTCCGTCTGTGAGTCATATCAGCAACAGATATTTCCTGATTGTAGAAGCCATGGCTCTCAACCTCCTTAGGATCCAGATACCTGTAATCAGCATGTTTACTGCTTCCACAAGAATCTTGCCCTAGTCCACTGCCGCGATCCTGGATGACACCGCTTGATCGATCTTGTCGTCCATTAGCCACAGCTTCGTCTTTCATTAATCTTTTATCCTTTAGCCTTCTGTGGCAAAACCATCCAGATATTTGCTTTTCTGTCAATCCTAACTCCTCAGCAAGTTCTACTTTCATTTCCTCTGTGGGGTACTTGTGCTCTGGAAACAAAAGTTAAAAAATGAAATTCCTCAGAAATTACCACTTTGCAAATTGCATTAGCTTACACACACACACACACACACACATATATATATATATATATATATATATATATATATATATAAGAAAAAAGTATTCTTACCATTATAAAATTTCTCCAAGGCCATAAGCTGGTATGGTGTTTTCAGCTTTCTTTTCTTATTTTTCTCATTGGAGACTTTATTTTCTTCTGATTGCAATTCACTTGATTCTAAACACCAACAAGAAATTCGGGAAGTTTAGTACGTGTGTTGTGTTACAATGAAAAACATAATTACAATAATATAAGCCAGAGAAAACAATCAAGAAGCATCTTATGTCATATTAACCGCTCAAATTGATTCACAAATGTTATGGAATTAAAACATACAACTATATACTGCAGTGGCGAACAGTTATGACAATATGGAAAATAATGCATACAGTGGAATTGAAGTAAAGTTATCCGTGTGAAGTGTTGATAAGATCATAAGAAGCAAAAAGTTTCTTTCCCTAAATATTGAATCAAGAAGTGACTCAAAACCACTAGCATGATATCATTCGTCACATGATACAAGTTTGACACAGCACTGGCCAGTTACCTTCTCCACATTTTTTATAAGTTTTCTAAACTTTAATAATATTAATCAAATTTGTAATCTCCTAGGTCTTTCACAGAGAGCCCATGATTTGTGCCAATCAAGACCAAGTGCAAGTGAAAGAAGAAAAAAAAGAGCAACAACAACAACAACCAAGCCTAATTCCACGCATTCCACACGGAAAGTAGATCCAACCGATTCATGGTCATTGAAAGAGCAAAACAAAACTTCTCCAATCCATACAAAAAGAAAACATGGAAGAGAATAATGTACGAAGACATCAAGTACTAAATTTGAATCATGATCAAAATCAATCAAACCCCATATGAACCCTTCAGTTTGACTCACTTTTCCAGACCCCAAATACCCCAAATTGAAGAACTTGGAGGCACACCCACCATTACAACAACCTAATGCAAACAACCCAAGTTCCGGGTACCAACAATCAATTTCAAAAGCATGGAAATTTAAGTAATCTGAGAAAGAACAAAGCACAAAATCGAAGACCCAAATCCGTGATAAGGCTAAAGTAGAATAAAAACACAATACCTTCCATTGGGGTGAGGAATTGCGGTTAAGAAGGATCCTCTGTTAAAGTTTTGGGGCGAATTTTGTTGAGTGGCTTGTGAGAAAAGCGAGGACCCGTTTGCGGGAAAAGAAAAGAGAATGCAAGGACATTAACAAAAACAAAAACAAAAACGTGTGTTGTCTGTAACTGGGTACGTTTTCAATTTGACCCCCTAACTCCGCTTAGGAACAGAGAAAGGAGCTTCTGGTGAAGGTGGAAAGACAAAGCCAGAAGAAACAAAATCAATTCGTCTTATGTCGGATTTTCTGTGCTTGCTTGTTCCAATCAATCTTTGCATTCCTCCAAAATAAATAAACAGATGAATAAATAAATCAGATTTACCTCCACTAAATAAAGTAAAATCCGTTTCAAAGGATAATAAAACATGTTGTTTTAATCGTAGATACAAATAAAATTCCATATATTTTTCGTTATTCTTGCTTGTAAAGATAGATTTCACAATGTTAATGCAAAAAAATAAAGATACTTATTGATTTAGATCATCTCCACCAATATGAAAATAAAAAATATATGATTTTTAACTTAATGAGATTAAATGTTATGATAATGGACTATCTGTGATTTATAAACTTAATTTACAGACCCAATTCAGAGATATATTTTTCTTATTATTAATTTTTTATATGATTTTTTTACTATATCATCATATATTTTTATCATTTTTGTTATTATTTAGTTTATGTAGTCAATTAAATAAAAAAATGTTTTTTTAATATTGAAATTTTGTGTGGATATGTAGGATAAATTATGTACTTTTTTTTTTATGAATTGTAATATGTATACATAATTGGGTCAAATAATTCTAATCCAATTAATTTGTTAAAAGATTTAATTTTTAATTTTCATTATTTATTGTTTTCTCAAATTAATTCAACCTGATTATATTTGATAGATTAAATTCAATTTTCTCTTAAATTTGATTTAAATCAACTGGTGAACCCCTTCCTAGGAAATATAACTGTTAGACACATGAACACTTGTGCTAATGGAAAAAAAGAGAGAGAGAGAGAAAGGAAATAAAGATGGAATAAAAAGTGGGAAAAACAAGATCAGTTATAATGTGTAGTGAAAGAGTAAACTAGATTAATGAAATATGAAAATTATAATAAGGTTTTTCTTTTACTATTGTTATGGATTGTTGTTATTAACAGAGTAAAAAATTTAACCTAACTTGATTGACTCTTAACTATATAACTATTTTATTATTTCCATACAGATACACATGTTAAAAATATAAATATAACTTTTTATGTTTTGCAAACTTAATAGAATACTCTGAAAATCTACATCCATATATCCACCTGTAGTAATATATGATATAAATATAACAAGAAGATAAAGAGAAGATAAAATATAATATTTTAATATTTTTTTTTTCTAAATATTTGTTAAAAAATATTTTTTTATATATGATTTTTTAAAGTAAAAAACGTATTGAAAGCAGAGTGACAATTTTATAATCACAAAGTATAAATAAAAATACAATACACAAGTAAAAATTAATATTAAGTGTGTATGCAACAAGATAATCTAATCAATCGTATTTAAATTTGAATTGATGAGAAATATTCTAATTAATCATTTTTGGTCTTTTCAATATTTAGACCTGGCATTGTTAATACTGTACCAAATGTAGTTTTTTTTACAACAAAATATTTTTTTTATCAAATGAATTTATCAAGTGGAAAATTTTGAGAATGGTAAATAAACAATGGCAACTCATTTAGAACATAAATTGTTTGTTTCAATTTAAAATGAAAATTTTGGTCTCAACTAACTCATGAAGTGAAAATTAGTAGGAATAGAAGTAGATGTTCCAACCAACTACCATAATTTAATTTGTACCAACCTAACAAAAAAAGGCAAAAACATAAACATTAAACTTTTTTTAAAAGAAAAAACATTTTTTTTTAAATGTTACATGTTTTTTTTTTTCATTTTATGAAACTAAAAAAAATCTACTGTGCAAGGTTGTTCCCATTTGCCTCAATGGCGAAAACAGTGTTGACACAGAAGCTACTCACGCGCCTTCCTTCACTTCAATGTCATCGCAAGTTCATCCACGCGCGTACCAATCCCACGCTCCACGACGCCGTTCGCACTCGGAACCTTCCAGAAGCTCAGGCTCTCCTCCTCCGAATGATCAGAAAACGCGGCGTTTCACGCGCCCAGCTCATCGATTCCCTTCTGCCCCCTTCTTCTCCCTCTCACAAAACGCCGTCGTTTTCGATTTACTCATAAGAACCCACGTCCAGGCACGGAAGCTTCGAGAAGGTTCCGAAGCCTTCCGCTTGCTGAGGCAGCGCGGCTTCGCGGTCTCCATCAACGCCTCCAACGCGCTACTGGGCGCGTTGGTCAAAGTGGGATGGGTCGATTTGGCGTGGACGGTGTACGAGGATGTTGTCGCAAGTGGCGCAACGGTTAATGCCTTCACTTTCAACATCATGGTCAATGCTTTTTGTAAAGAGGGTAGGTTCGACGAGGTTAAGGTTTTTTTTGTCCCAAATGGAGGGTAAAGGTATTTTTTATCTGATGTTGTCACGTATAATACTCTCATCAACGCGCATTGTCGTCAGGGGAATGTGTTTGAGGCTTTCGAGTTGTTGAACTCAATGTGGGGTGTGGGGTTGAAGCCTGGGGTTTTTACTTATAACGCTATTATCAATGGTTTGTGTACGAAAGGGGATTATCAGAGAGCGAGGAGTGTTTTGGATGAGATGTTGGGATGGGGTTGAGTCCTGATGCTGCACGTTCAATCCCTTGCTTGTGGAAAGTTGTAGGAAGGATGATATTCGTGAGGCTGAGAAGGTGTTTGATGAAATGCTGAGGTGTGGGGTTGTTCCTGATTTGATTAGTTTTGGTTCTGTGATTGGGGTGTTCTCTAGAAATGGGTGTTTTGATAAGGCTTTGGAGTATTTTAGGAAGATGAAGGATGCTATGTTGGTTGCTGATACTGTGATTTATACTGTTCTTATTGATGGATATTGCAGAAATGGCAATGTGGCTGAGGCGTTGAACGTGCGGAACGAGATGGTTGCGCGGGGTTGTGTGATGGATGTGGTTACTTATATACTCTGTTGAATGGGTTGTGCAAGGGGAAGATGCTCGGTGATGCTGATGAGTTGTTTAAGGAGATGGTGGAGAGGGGAGTTTTTCCGGATTACTACACTCTCACCACTCTCATCCATGGATATTGTAAGGATGGGAACATGAGTAGGGCGCTTGATTTGTTTGAGACTATGACTCAAAGAAGCCTTAAGCCGGATGTTGTGACCTATAATACGTTGATGGATGTTCTTCATGGAGAAGCAATCCCCTCACTTAAGCACCCAACCCATGCTTAAGGAAGGAGTGGCTGCTGGAAAACTTTGTTTGGAGATATACATGTTTTAGAATAGAATTAAGAATATAATATCTCGCTCTCTTCTCTTGTTAAATTAGTATTAGGTAGTGCACGTGTTAAGTCTGTGCTGCATGGATATCAAAGGAAGGAAGTAGCAGACGCCTTCAGAAACTACTCTTCTACTTATCCTGGTGATTTTTTATTTTACCATGTGTTCATATTTTGGGATCGAACATAGTTTCTTTTTTCTTGGTCAATTATTAATGTAGTTTAATGTTATTTTGTATTTGATGTTGATGATTTAATCTGGTCTCACTGTTTGCATGTGTGATGGACCCATAATTCTTGATCTCAAATTTCTAAGGAAAAAAAATATGGAAACTAATTTTTCGAATTGGATTTAATGAAAGATTATTTCAGTATATTAGCTTTTCGTAGGAATGAACTTTATATATTGATTTGTTTGTTCTAATGCTTGAATTATGAGAAGAGTCCATAAAGCATCACTTTAAATCCTGAGGAGAGTTCTGAAAAATGATTCTTAGGATTAGATTTGGTTAATTTCACTTGGAGTAAATTTTGATATATTAATTGCTTGTAACATGACTGCATAATGCAGAAATATTTATGTAATATACAAGAAATCAATATTTGATAAATATTCTTAGACCTTATAAGCAGTGAATTGTTATAATAAAACTTAAGAATCATGTTACAAGAATATTAATTAGAACATATATTAGATGAAACCATAGATAATTTAGATTAAGTTATTTTCAATCCCATATTGGTAAACTATTTTTTTTTTTTTTTTTTTTTTTTTTCAAA
>Ga0209700_106087_pt1 | contig 19272 bp, 20 predicted proteins | sample SiratroredBW_FD_187528 | JGI IMG/M metagenome (GOLD analysis project Ga0209700, IMG submission 187528) | Root nodule microbial communities of legume samples collected from California, USA - Siratro red BW (SPAdes) (version 2) | ecosystem: Host-associated > Plants > Roots > Nodule | place: USA...
TAAGTTTCTTTAAAGACTTTGTATTCTCACATTGAAAAGCAAATTTCGAAAAGATTCAAAAAGGGTTCAATTCACCCCCCCCCCCTCTTGAACTTAGGCCAAACACTTATTTTAACAAAACCCATGTTGACAACATCCTTCTTGAGTGCTGTATTTCTAAATCGTCTCATGAAGTTTTATGCTATGTGTCGAATGCAATAGACATGCATAGAATTATTGTTGTTCCAACCACTACCTTCTCTAGAGTATGCACTCTTTATTAATTCGTGGCGATCAGAAATAAGACAGATGCCCTCTTGTGGAGTGACATATCTTCGTAGGTTCCGCAAGAAAAAGAACCAAGCCTCAGTTGTTTCACCCTCTACAATGGCAAACGCAATTGGTAATATGTTATTGCGGCCATCTTGCGCAACTGCAACCAATAGTGTCCCTCTGTATTTCCTATACAAGAAAGTTCCATCAACTTGGACTACTGGCTTACAAAATTTAAAACCGTCAATGCATGGTTTGAATGTCCAGAATACCCTCTTAAAGATGATGTGGTCTACATCCAACTGGTTACCTTCATATGCGGGTTGAATCTTCATTTTCCAAATAAACCAATGAACATAAAGTTGCATTGCATTTAGAAGTGATGGCAATTTTTGGTACGACTCTTCCCAATTGCCATATATCTTTTCTATGGCTAGCTGTTTTCCTAGCCATGCCTTCCTATATGAGACTGTATATCCCAAGATTGACTTCATGTGTGCTACTAGGGTAGATACTGCTGTGGAAGGGTCGGCTTGGATGATTTCGTGAATGCTCTGTGCAATCATTTGAGAGTATTGAATCATCACTGATGAGCTTCACTCCACCATATTTGTCAGTCAAATAACAACTTCAGTTGAGGTTTATGAATCCATGCCCCTATCAGTTCTTAAACAAGTCATTCTACGTTTGTTTGTCCCAGATGACGGCAAGTCATACGCTGTTGATTTATGTTATCGGTGTCCAGTGTATATGACTGACATTAGGAATTCTTATCGATGTGTCGAGATCGAAGATGACGACGACGTACGCTGTGTCATTGGTTTTGCAAAAAGATATGAACCTCATGCAAGGTTTGAGCTTATGGCGTTCATCCAACAACATTATGATTTAGGTGAACAAATTACTTCCAACACATGGGAGGGCATGGAAAAACAATTAAATGACTTTACGGATTGAGTGACAATATGTTCTTTATTATTACCTTCTTCATCATTTCCATTTATGTGTAAAAGTTCATTGTTAAACCTTATCATATTTTCTATTATTTCTTGTTATCATAACACTGATCATTGCGCATCTTTTACTACATGGGATTTATTTCAACAAACACCGAACATTAATAACCCCTTCTAATTATTTTCAACACATAAGATTATAATTTCTACCACTGATATTATAAATGAACCATTAAGTTCCATCAAACCATGCCAGTTAACATCATTGTTTGTAATTCATGTGTGAAAGGTCATCAAGGCTATGCTATATAAATTATAAACAAAAAATCAACCCACACATATAACTACAAACCATTCACCCACATTATTTGATGAACATGACAGAGATTCTTTAACAGAGACCCACCCTGTAAATTGATGCTGTAAAATTAACCTTTACAAACCATTTTGGCAATGTTCACCCACATGGTAGTTCGAATATTGCAGAGATTCCTTAGCAGAGTGTCAGCAAAAAGCAATGGCCCAGATTGAATCTGCTTCATCAACGCTCCAAAATCAATCTCACAAACCACGAGGCACTGTTCACTCACATGCTTGTCTTGGTCCTGCAGAGATTCCTTAGCAGAGTGTCAGCAAAAAGCAATGACCCAGATTGAATCTGCTTCATCAACACTCCAAAATCAATCTCACAAACCACGAGGCACTATTCACTCACATGCTTGTCTTGGTCTTGCAGAGATTCCTTAGCAGAGTGTCAGCAAAAAAAGCAATGACCCAGATTGAATCTGCTTCATCAACGCTCCAAAATTAATCTCACAAACCACGAGGCACTGTTCACTCACATGCTTGTCTTGGTCTTGCAAAGATTCCTTAGCAGAGTGTCAGCAAAAAGCAATAGCCTAGATTGAATATGCTTCATCAACGCTCCAAAATCAATATATCCATATATAAATTTAACTTCACCAAATCTCACCATTCACAGTATTTTAGAAAAAATCCTTCAAACTGCATTCTTGAACTCTTTTTCATTGCAAACGAACTTTCACTCTAACAATATGTTGCTGTGGAATCAACAAAAGCATAGGTCTGCATACATTGCCAGTATGGTAAGTTTATGATATCATTTTTTTTAAATCCATTTTTTTTGTTACCTTTTCATATTAATTTCTTCAATTTTGCAGGACCCCAAAGATGATGTTGTCGAGTCTTTTTGTCATTCAATGGCAGAGCCACATCCTTTAACTATTCCAATCTTAGAGCAAGCAGGATTTGGTCAAATTGCAAAACTAAGGCATTTAAAAGTGGATCACACCTTAATAACTTCATTGGTTGAAAGGTGGAGACCTGAAACTCACACATTCCATTTCCCAACTGGTGAGTGTACCATTACATTACAAGACATTTCGCTTCAACTGGGTCTTAACATAGATGGTCCACCAATTGTTGGCCCAACAATGTTTGATTGGGAGGAAATGTGTGACACTTATCTAGGTGTTGCACCAGTGAAGGAGAATCACTCATTGGTTCACAAGTCAAACTAAAATGGCTTAGAGAAAATATGCTCCTACTAGGTGAAGAGCCAACAGAACAACAACTACATGCCCATTGTAGAGTGTATATACTAGGTTTGGTTGGAGGAGTTTTAATGCCTGATAGAACCGACAACAAAGTTTATCTTATGTATTTAACGTTTTTGACTAACTTACGTAGAACAACACGATATAATTGGGGTTCTGCTTGTTTGGTTGTGTTGTACAGGGAATTGTCAACAGATGCCAAAGCAAAAACAATGGGTGGGTGTGCATCACTTCTGCAATCATGGGCATGGTATCACATGCCATACATTGCGCCCCTTTCCAGACAACAACCTTCGTAGCCCCTAGTTTGTAGATAGAGTGGTGGCAGGGTTCTTAACTTCAGAAACGTCCCTCATACCGTCGCGAACTAACATTAACTGGTCGTCCAATTCATGGACCTTTGTTCCACAATAGAGAGTACATGGAATGGTACATGGCAAATTCAATATATTTTTTGTCAGTGCCGCATCTACTAAATGATCCACGAACACAACAAAATCCACCACCGGAGCACACATTCCCACCTACAAGTGATTATAATCATCCACAAGAGAATCCTTGTCGATATTCATTTCCAGCTGCAACAGATTATTATCCGCCACAACAACAACCTCACCGACATTCATTTGCATCTGAACAATTCAATACACCTCAACAACAACCTACAATGGATGATAGAAGACAATCATTTGCATCCAGTTCAACTGATTTCTTCGATGACTTGTTTGGGGCAGATCTAAATACACCACCTTCTGCTAATGATCACATGCAATATATGCATCCAACACACTTTGACAATGAAGCAGGAAGTTCTTCCGCTACAATGCAAATGAATACAACACCCCTACAATTTGAATCCAATGACAAACCACAACCACAACAACCACAATCACCACGACGGAACCCACCACGTAATAGACGTCGTCGCCACTGCGGAACCGGTCACCATTATGGAGACTAACATATTCTCATGTCATTGAAGATGTTGTTAGCAAAAATTCAAGTTATTAATAAATAAGTTCACCTACTCTTTCCAACATTATCCATGTATTCTATACTTATTCAAAACCAAATTTTAAATTTTAAAAATCACCATAATTTTACTAACAACTTATTTTTGACTTTAATATAACTTTATTAATTGACTTTACTATTTTAAAATTATCTACTACAATAATAACATTAGTATTATTTATTTCTCAATAATAAAATTAATAGTATTTAATTTTAATTTTCTTCATTCTCACAAATAAATAACTTTTTTTCATATATATATTTTCTATTTTTTAAGCACGATAAATATCTTATTTCATTTTTGTTATTACATATTTTTTAATAAACTTAAAATATAAAATTTAATTATAATTACAATATTATAAATTATTATAATTTTTCTTCCACTTTTTTTAATATAAAATATAGTTATAGATTTATTGTAATTTATTATATAAATACAAAAAATATAATATTTTTTTATTTATTTTCGTATTATAATTAATTGCCTAATTTTTTTTAACATTTCCAATTTCATTTCAAATTTTTAATTTATCAATAAGGATAATCATTCACAAAATTCTCATATTTTTATTATCTTTAAATTAAATTAAATATTTACATACTTTAATTTTTTTTATCTCACAACTAATTTTAAATTTATCCTCACCATCTTTAATTAAATTTTTTAAAACATTATTCATATAGTCAAAATTTGATTTTTAAAAAATTAACTTCTCCTATACTACAATAAATATTTATAATATTTTTTATTAAATTTTACGTTTTATAAAATAAAAAAGTCACACATAAATTAAAAATTTTATACTTTAAAACAAAATAAAATATAAAACTTAAAAAAAAAAACTCTCAAAATTTAGTTTTCAGAAAATAAAATTATGATTGGATATAAATTTTAAAATTGTAAAATTTGAATTGAGAATTCTGTTTGACAAGAATAGAATTCTGGTTATACACAATAAATGATGTTAGTTTGATAAATAAAGTTCAATTGATGTTATTTGAAAAATTATTTTTTAAAATAATATTATTTTGGTAAAAAATTTCCAGTACGAAGAGGTGAACATGACACATATGCCAAAGATCCGATAACGGCAGGCTAACGTCTTGTCAAAATTGGCAAGTATGAAAAAAGACCGGACAACATGATAAATGTACAATTTATTGCATATTTGAGTGAATTTTTTACCCTATTTGCGAGTTGGCGTTGACCATTGGAAGTACTCTTATAACCAAATCATAAATATAGCAGTTATTAGGTGGACTTCCATTCGACTTGACGTTACCAGCTCGGCCGTAGTTTCCTCCACTGCAGAAGATCTACGCAGGTAAGAAGGAATAATTATAATTTGTTTTATATTCTCAATTTACTAGAAATATATAATATTTGCACAACGTCATACAGTCATTCACATTACAATACTAAAAATACCCATACAATAACTAATCATATTTGCAAAGAAGAACCATGCTTCAGTGGTGTTTAGGGAAAAGAACATTTATGGTCTTTAGTGGTCATTGATGAAGATGTAAGTTTTTCAACTGTTAGTTACAACTAATTTATTCTTCTGTAGTTCTATTAAATTTGAAAATAACATTTTGTCCTTAATGGTGATTAATGAGCAGGGATAGGTAGTGCTCCTTTAAAAGTTCTTGCTCCGTTACTTGGTTCGAAGAAGTAGCTGGCCAATATAAAACAACTTCTGCTATAACATAAATGCCAACATTCTATTTCTGGAGTTGTTCGCTACTCTTAAATATGTTATGAGTCTCAGCAGTTTTATTCTTTAGTTCCTTCGTCATCTAAACTCTTTAATCTATATATTCTCTTTAGAATTAAGAGTTCATTGGTCTGGGAAAAAATGTGGGTTCTGTGTCTTGCAACATTGATTTTTATAGGCATTACACATTGGGTTTATAGATGGAGAAACCCCACTTGCAATGGAAAACTCCCACCTGGTTCAATGGGTTTGCCCCTTCTTGGTGAAACTCTTCAGTTCCTCACTCCCTACACTTCTTTTGACATTCATCCATTCATAAAGAAGAGAATGAACAGGTATATATGCAAGCTTTTCGTACGTTTTTCACGAGAATGCGTTACTTAATATTTGTTCACGTTGGTTTCGTTTCTTTTCAGGTATGGACCAATCTTCAAGACCGGCTTTGCTGGACGACCGACAGTGGTGTCTACAGACCCGAAATTTAATTACTTAATATTCCAACAAGAAGGAGAAATGTTTCAGAGCTGGTACCCAGATACACTAAACAAGATTTTTGGGAGACAAAGTTTAGGTTCCCTGCATGGTTTTGTGTTCAAGCACGTTAAGAACATGGTGCTCAATATGTTTGGCCCTGAAGGCCTCAAAAGGATGCTCTCAGAGCTTGAACAGAAGGTGTGCATAACATTGCAGCAGTGGTCATGTCAGGATACTGTTGAGTTGAGGGATGCAACAAAAAGGGTCAAGTTATAGCATTCATAATTAGCTTTTGTTGTTTTCATTTAAAAGTGCTTTCCTTTGATTTCCTGATTCGTCCTTCATTTCCAGATGATATTTGGTTTCACCGCAAAAAAACTTCTCAGCTGTGATTCGAAGGAGACTTTAGAGAGTTTAATGGAGAACTTTGCTTCATTTATGGAAGGACTCATCTCGGTCCCTCTCTACATTCCAGGAACAGCTTATCATAAATGTTTGCAGGCAACTCCATTATTCACACCCACACTAGTCATTTATGACTATCAATACTTTAATTTGCTTCACGCAAGTGTGTGCTCAATACACTGATTTTCTTGGATGATGTGGTTTTTTTCCGAATTTAATATTCTCTTAAAATTTACAGAAATAGATAAATTTATTTATTTTTCTTAGAAAGATTAATAAATCATATTTGGGGTATAGACTGTAAAATGAAAAAAATTGTACATCGAATCATAACTTCTATTTTAGGTAAAAAAATTTAACCGAAGTTGTCATGTATAACATAATTTTAGTATCAAATTTTATGTCATGTTATGTATTACACTTTTTATAGTTAAGAAAAATTAATATTAAAATCCTACATTCTATAACGATTTTAATTAAAAAAATATACTTAAGTATAAGATTTTTTTTATTTCAAAAGTTGTCACACTAAATATAATTTATCTATTTTTGTAAAAACATCTATTCATTCCAATAAATTTGAAAAAAAATTATACCAAATCCGTAAAAAAGCCTAGTATAATAACGATTATGTGTATCTGCACGTGCATGTGAAGTGTTATGCATTAATTCAAGAAAAATTATTAAAATTTAACAATGTATATATAAAAGCATTTATCATAACTAAGTCATTATATTTTACCTCTCTTTGAATGTTTAATTTGTGGGTAACTTTGGTTTGATGGTTTGATAGCCGATTTGCCTACTCAATCCGATTTTATGTGAATTAAAAAATAGCAAAGAGAATTAAAGTGAAGGTCTCATTTTTGTCAGGGTAGGAAAAGGGGAATTAAGACACTGAATAACATGCTGCAGGAAAGAAGGGAAAAGCCTAGGAAAGAAGGAAGAGATTTCTTTGATTATGTTGTGGAAGAACTTTCAAAAGAGGGAACACCCCTCAATGAAGATATGGCTTTGGACCTCATGTTTTCCCTACTCTTTGCAAGCTTTGAAACCACTTCTTTGGCTATCACATATGCCATTAAAGCACTATCTTACCATCCCTCAGTGCTCAAGCAATTAGAAGTATCTTCTTATAAGTCATTAACAATTTTTAATTATTGCTTTATTGGACTCCAATATAACTTCCTCCAAGCGTATTAATTATGAAAAATAGTTATATCATTTAATTTTAAATCATATTATTTTTAAAACTAGTCTTAAAAATGATTATCATTTTATTCAATTTTCATAAAATTTATATACCTAACAATATTTAATAACTTTTTTATTATATGGGTTTGTAGGAAGAACATGAAGGCATCCTGAAAGGTCGTGAAGATCCAAATTCTGGACTTACATGGCAAGAGTACAGATCAATGACATTTACACTTCAGGTGGTTGAATCCTCAACAAAACATTTTTCATATATTTTAACGAGAGAGACTATGTTTTGTTTGATTCTGTGTGTGCATGCTGCATATCTTATTTAGTTGATGATTATTTGCAGGTCATAAATGAAAGCATCAGGCTCGCAAACATAGTTCCAGGAATATTTCGGAAGACACTACAGGATATTAAATATGAGGGTATGTGATTGCTTGATTATATCAAACCCATCTAAAATCTGAATCCTTACTGAATGAAAGTAATATTAGAAATTATTTTATATATGGTATTTAATTTATTAACTTTTGGTGCAACTAGTTAAAAGTTGGAAAAAACTCTCCCACTAATATTCTTCCTAGATAAAAGAAATATTTTACTTTATTTTATTTTTATAAATAATTAAAAAACAAAATTTATCCTCTTTATAAATTAAAATTATATACATAAATTAAAAAAAATCATAGTTTAGAAAAATTATTAAAAAATAACATATGCAAAAGCTAATCTTAATTTATATTAAAAAGTAATTCTTTATTATTTTCTCTTTTATTTTTATTTTAAATTATTCCAAACCGCTCTACATCCTATTTTGTATTTGCAACATCTATAGCCTTATAATTCCAACGGTTTGCCAACAAATGACTCATTAGCAATATATTAATTTTTACCCATATGTATATTTAGATATGTTTAAAGTCTCCCCAAACTTGTAGGAAAAAAGAAAAGAAAAATGTTAAGTTAGTTTGGACAAAAGTTAATTTGTAAAAATTATTATTATATAAATATATGTGAGTGCGTAATATAAATTTTCTTGAAACTGTTACTATTAATTTATGCATAAGTTAATTTTTATGAAGACATTTATTTTATTTTATTTTTTTTTAACTTTTTTCCATAAAGTTACATATAGAAAAATTTATCTAAACATATTATTAACTTTTGTGGCAACTATTGTAAAACTAGCAAAACTAACACTGCTCATAAATACATACAAGCAGAATACACCATACCAGCAGGATGGGCAATAATGGTGTGTCCCCCAGCTGTACACTTGAACCCCACCATATACGAAGATCCTCTTTCCTTCAACCCATGGAGATGGGAGGTAAGTCTAATTAATATTTTCCTTTTATAATTTTTTTAAGGTTCTTCATTTTTTATTTTCAAGAACCCTATTAACTAGGTATTAAAGGTTCTATTTTGAGAAAAATTTCTCATAACACTTTTAGAATTAAAAAAATGAATCCTTTTTCTAAATTAAAATTAGCTGATACATGAGTTAAAAAAAAAGATTTTGAAAAAATTAATGGAAATGGCTTCTACAAATTAATTCATCCATATTACATTAATTTTAATTTTTAAAAAAAAAACCCAATTTTTTGTTCTCTCATTCATACAATTATGAAAAGTTTTCCAGTGACATTTGATAGTAGCTTAACATATTTTGCATGTGACAAAAAAAAATTATCTATAGGGAATGGAAATGAGTGCAGCCAGCAAACATTTCATGGCTTTTGGTGGAGGCATGAGATTTTGTGTTGGGGCAGACTTTGCAAAGGTTCAGATGGCTGTTTTTCTTCATAACTTGGTCACAAAGTATAGGTAAGATTACGAAATGGCAACGCCATGCATGTATAATTGTGTATCGTCATGTGAATTTAAATTAAAAACATTAATGCATCATCTTGAAAACCTAGGTGGCGACCCATCAAAGGAGGGAATATTATTCGAAATCTGGGGTTACGATTTCCTGATGGCTTTCATGTTCGAATAATAGAGAAAGATCCATGGAAGTACGAATCAGAATGAAGACAAGAAAATGTAGTGTTATTGACAATAAAATAAAATCTATAGTTCACTGTCTTTGGTAGAGAATAAAATCTAGTTGGTTGTCTTTGGTAGAGTTAAATGGATCATGTGATCTACATAGCTGATATCACATATTGTAAAACTAAAGCTACGGAAAAAACGTAGAATGTTTTATTTTGTAACAGAGAAGTGAATGTATAACATGTTTATAATGGTGGGTATCATCTTAAAAAATGTTAGGAAACCACTTATCAATTCCAATTTTTAGAACATAATTTTTCAAAAAATTAAATAAATCATTACAAAAAATATAACTTTTTGTGACAAAAAGTTAGTAATAAATATAAACTTTGTCACTATTGATATATTAGTTGTCACAATACTTTTATCATAAATATTATTTAAAATAGTGACAAAATTAAAAAATATCACAATATTCATATTTAAAAATTACACATTAATGTGTATAAATTAATAATGATTATATAACATAAAATATTATATAATAATATTTTTAATTTATATTACTAGAGTTTTTTAAAAAAAAATACTAAATTTGTTGTACTTTAGAATTGAACCCATAACTTTTGTTAAAAAGTTAACTATGATTGCATTGTACAATTTTACAATTATATCATTTTACAATTATGATACTTATTTTGATATTTTATTCATCTATTTAGACCTTTATATTTTGTTTACTATGGTATTAATAATATTTATTTTAAATTTAAATTTATTATTTGAATTTAACATATAAAACTTAAATTATTTAAACTATTCTTTATATATAATATAAAAGTATAATTAATATAAAATTCAATAAATATTTATAGATGAACAATTATTTAGTTTTAATTATTTGTTATCAATGACAAATTATTAATTATTAATTAACGTGTTAAAATTGTTTCAAAATAATAATAATGTTATAAATGTATATACTTAATAAAAAGGTTATAAATACATATATTTATATTAGAAAAAATATTAAATTTATATTATTTTAAATTTAAATTTATGATTTTTTTTCACAAATCAACAATGATAATGTAATTAACAGTGATAAATATAAAACTTGTCACTATTGATATATTATTTATGACACTTTTTAATTAATCCCAAACAATTCATTAATAATAACAAATATAGATGTCATAAATAATTATTTATTAATATAAAATATTACATAATAAAATTATTTTTCTTTTGACATGAATATAATTAATAAACTTTTTTGATTGTTTATAAATTAATAATAATTATATAATATTAATTATTATTATTATATTAATTGTAATTATTAAGAAATATTAAATTTATTCTACTTTATATTTAAAGTTATGATTTTTTTTAATGACACAAATTTATTTTCACTATGTCACTTTAAAATTACAATAATATTTATGTCACAAATTTATTTAAATTTATGATTTTCTTTCATAAGTCACTATTATTTTTGTCATAATGCAAGATATTAAATTTATTATTATTTTTTATATTAGTTGTGATTATTTTTTTAATTTGTCACAAAGAAAATCATTAAAAATGACAAAAATATACTAGTCACAAATAATTATTTATTAATATAAAATATTATAGGATAAAATTATTTTTATTTTAATATGAATATAATTAACAAAAATTTATTTAATACGTATAAATTGATAATGATCATATAACATAAAATATCATATAATAATATTAAAAAAATACTAAGTTTGTCTTACTTTAGACTTGAACTCTTAACCTTTTGTTAAAAACACAACTATTGTTCCATTATGCCATTTTATAGTTATTACACTTATTTTGATATTTTTATTCATCTATTTATAGCTTTATATTTTTTGTTATGATATTAATAAATAATATATTGACTTCAAATTTAAATTTATTATTTGAATTTAACATATAAAATTTAAATTATCTAAACTATTTTCTCTATATATAAATATAAAAGTAAATAATAATTATATAGATATATATGGATGGAAATAAAAAAATTAGAAATGATTCATTTAAATATGAATCATTGAAAAAAAATATAAGTAACTAATAACAAAGTTTGTTTTGCAAAAATGATATAAAACAATAATCAATTTTCATCACTATCATCTTCATCAATAATATTCTTTTCTTCATTATCTGTGAAATTAATACTTGCATCATCACTTCCTTCGTCACCGTCGTCCTCATCAATAACTTTCATATACATCATTGGATTTTCATTAGTTGTAGTTTGGGCTAAGTCACTTTTATCCAATGGAAACCCATGTTCATTATCTGACGTATTAAATGTAAATGAAATTGAGCCAATGTCTTCGTTTTCTTGACACGCCTCATTTGTATCTTCTTCTGGCATATCATACCAATCTCAAGGCTTTGTTTTCACTACTACTAGCCAATTAGGATCTTTGATATCTTTAACATAATACACTTGTTGAACTTGACTAGCTAAGACATATGACTCATTAGTCCTCAATTTACATTTACTATTAATAAGAATAAATCTGTATTTGTCTTTTTTGTATCCTCTCCCATTGGAATACACATCACACCAATCACATCTAAATAAAACAATATTATCCATCAGAGTAACTTAATTCAATAATATCTATCAAGACACCAGAGTAATCTAGATTACCTGTATTCACATCATCACTAACTAAAACTCCTCTATTTTGTGATTTCAAGTACATACCTCAATCCTTTATATTTATCAAATAACTTGTATATTGGAAAACATGTGAATCTGGTCCACAAGCTAAGTGAAATAATGACTCAATTATTATTATGTCGCCTTCTCTTCTCAAAAATAAAACCTATTGAAAAAACAATAAGATAAATGTGTTTAACCTATTTAATAATAGTCAAACAAATTTAAATAATTCTTACATCTTTTTTAAACATTTAAAAAATTCATTTTGATGTCTTTGTTCCACATTTTATGAATTTGCTTTTTCTAGTAACTGTTTGTAATCATAAACATAGTTATATTTATTATTAATAAAAATATGAATATATAGATACTAATAAAAAATATAAACAAATAACGAGTATTAGAAGTGGACTTTAAGTATAACTCAATCTTACAAAACCGGCTTATAAGTTGAGGTTTACACCCACTTATAAACTATTGAAAAGCCTTATCTCTAGAACCATCAACCTTGTTAGGATAGGTTCTGATACCATATTAGAAGTGGACTTTAATCTTAACTCAATCGTACAAAACGGTGAGGTTTGCATCCATTTATAAACTATTGAAAAATTTCATCTCTAGACGATATGCGATCTCCAACAAGATGAATGGTCAAAGGTAGAAACAAGTAGGGCTTGAAGATTTAAAGAATGATTATCGAGTTATTTAAAAATATTGAGTAAAGATCTACCTATAGAAGATTTTCAAATGAAGAGATTTAAGAGCATATCAGTACCAATGAGAAAGATTAAAGTGAGTACTTCCTAAATAAAAGTTTATAAATTTATTTTAAAATTTTCAAAAATAATTTTGTTACTCTCGTTGGTCATTTATAATGAAATTAATTAATTATCATATATATATTAATTGTAAATAATTATCTTTGCATATATCTTAATAGTAGATAACATATTTAAAATAAAACAAGAAAAATATGTTACTTTATTAGAAGATATATAAAAAATATAAATACTATTTATTAACATTCATTATAACAACATAAATATAGAAATATAATTTTAAAGAATTTTTAGTGAATACTCTACAAAAATTTTAATGATATTAACATATTGTAATAATTCATTGAATAATGTTTACCTACTTATATCATTTTCTATTATATCCAATTATGTATTTTTGATATTTAAAAAAAATAATATAATTATACTTCAAATTTTAATTTATTAAATTAAATTAATAAATATAATTATATATTAATTAACATAAAATAATTTTTTTCGCACAATTACTTGCTATTTTCAATTTTTCCCTTCTCAAACTAACTAGACTTTCACAAAATTCTTGGCCCCTTTTAACTTTTCAGTTTCCCAAACTTTTGCTTTTCATTTTTTCAGTTTTCCAGTCTATCAAACAAATCTTCACCCAATTCTTGCCCATTTCAATTTTTCAATTTTCTAAACCTTTTTCCTTTCAATTTTTCACCATATCTTCTAATCTAACATACCTTCACCCAATTCTTTCTGTTTTAATTTTTCAGTTTCACAGCTCGTAGTATTTGTGCGGTGAGAGCCTGGAAGTTCGAAGCTCTGATGGCATCTGCGCAGAGTATTTGAGAGCGCCTCTGAGATTGTTTTCATGGAGGAAGGGGAATAGAATACACAAAAATTTATTGAGGAGAATAGAGTGGTTGTAAACTATGTTTGGAGTAAGGATACTATTAAAGGGAATAGAAGAACATGAGTCAGGTGTAGGGGATCTCGATACATCTTTGAGGGCTGGAGTGTTTCGAGAAAGTAGTTGCCACGATTGGTATTTATTATGATTGATAAAGTTACTGAAGATCGGGAGGAACTCAAGTACGCGAGACTAAATATATGTTTACCAATCGAAACAGAAGCAAAAGTGAATAAGAAGGTCAAGATTAATGGCAAAGTTTATCAAGTGTCGATTGAAGAGGAAACACCACTAAATGAATCATTAAAATGTTCTTATGGGTTTTACTCTTGGTAATGAAGACAGATGATGAATCCTCATTATATTCTTTCATAGCTAAAAATATTCAAGAATCATCTTATTCGAGTGTGGGAGTTTGAGCTACTTGAGTTATCACAACCAAACAAGGAGGTTGCATCCATTACTTCACTGGTAGAACCTTGGTGGTGAACAAAGAGTGATGGAAATGAGTCAATCTAAGTGTAGCTAGCATATACTTAGAGGAAAAATATTTCAGAATGGCATAAAGTACATTAAAGAGGGTAAGGAAAACAATATAACAGAAAATTAAGAGTCAAAGAATGTAATGTTGGGCAAAACTCTGATTACAAGTGAATCCCAGTAGGAAGATAAACCACATGTTATCAATTTCAATTTCTAGAAGACAAGTTTTCTTATATTTCTCTACTCATATCAAATAAACAAATTCTAAATAAAAACTATAAAAATTAAATATAACAAAAATTTACACCAATTTAACTTATACTGATATAAAATTATGATAAATTATATACATCTATAAATAACACAAATAAAGAGAATATAAATAACATTTTTTGTCACGTGTCATTGAAAAAAAAACAAGAAGTAAAGGTTGCAAATCTTTGTCAAAGCAAGAATGATAAACCTATGTGACACGCCCAACATACATGTCGCTAAGTCCATACATCACGTGTGACACACTCATCTCTTCAGAAACCCTAAACTCTTCTCAAATGCGCTTCTTCTCCTCTAAAGTTTCACACAAATCCTATTTTTCTCTCTTTGCTACCTCTTACTCCTTTTCGGTGTGATTTCATGTTCTTAGGATGTTTTCTCTGCTTCTCACAAATCCTTCTCCATTTTTTTAGGTTGCAAAATGTAATGTCTAGCCAAATGCATGCTACAAGCACTACAAGAAAACGCCTGAATAACGTATACTTTTGTGTGGGTCAAACGATCTATACAAAAAGCGTCGGCCGAAGCGGGGGCTGTTGGAATCAAAATTAAAGCGTTGGTTTGACCCACACAACAATCGTCACAATGTTTTCTTAAAAAACCAAATTGATGGACCTGGTCGATGCAATTTTTTTAAAAAAAAAGTGGAGTGTAACGGCTCGACCCACGCTAAATGTTGCGTTGGCCTAGCCCACGCAGCCTTAAAGTTTTTTTTCAATTGTCTTGTGTTTGTGTGTTGTTGAGACAAAAAAAATTAAAAATATATTTGAAATTAAATTGAATATAGAAAAAATAAAGTTTAAAAAATATAACATGAAATAAGAGTATTATTATTAAATTAGTAAAATGTAAAAATAATGAAATATTGTAAGAAAAATAAGATAAGTGTAAGTTTGATAATAAAAGAATAAGTTCAAAGACAATTATGAAATTTGTTGTTAAATAATTAGAAATAATTATAAATTTAATTATATATATTAAATTTTATTTAGTATTTTGTAGTATGATTAATATAAAAGAAAAATATGAAAACATTAAAAGAATTACAATAAGATCAAAGTAATGTAGCGAATAAATAAGTGATGAAAAGTTATTATGATTATTTATTAATAATTTGATGAAATAAATTTAAAAAAAATATTTGATCATAACTTTTGCAATTTAATTGAATGATAGTTTAATCATAAAATATGATAGTTGAATAATAGAATAAAAATAAATGATAGTTGAAGCATAAAATATGAATGAATATAAGATATAAGATGTTAAATGATTCTTAATTTGTTAAAATACAATGTAGTACGAGTATTAGTTACTTATGATAGTATGAATATGTATCTCTTCCAAATATATGTTATAATATTTTTTCAAAAAACAAATAAATAAGAGAAATTAAAAAAAGTATTCTAGTAATGCTCTAATGTTTTGTAAATTGAATGCTTAACAAAATGTTTATTTGTATGTTTTTTAGCTGGGCACCAAATCATTATGCTATTGAGGCTATTGGGCATTGCATCCGGTCATCATTCAAAGGACCCAACCATCATTATGATGCCATGACTGAGGAGGATCAGCTTAAATGGTGGACTGACTTTAAGGTAATTTAATTTAAACATCAAATAACACTATAATGAAATAATTGTCATTAACATTATGTTAACTTTTGTTTATAACTTTTTTACATAGTAGAGTGACTTGGGCTCCTCAGGATGAGTGGCAGATCAAGAAGATCTATGAGTCCAAAATCAGAAAAAGGCTTTCTAGAATTTTGACAAAGGCAAGGGCATGTGGCTCACGACCTACATGAATGGGTTAGGAAGCATGGGGTGGACTTTTGAGCTATTGGGATACTCAAAAGTTCAAAGAAAAATCATCTCAAAATAAAATTAATTGGTCTTTAGGTCGGGGTGGAGCGCTGCACTCGTTTGGGCGTAAATCACACTTGGACATTGCATTGTGCCTGGTAAGTATTATTTTTCTAACTCTTTAGTCTAATCAAATTTTTTTTCTAACAAATAATGTTTCTAGTTATAAAAGTTTTGCAGGAACGTCAATATGGAAGCCTAGTTGAGCTTGATGAACTATTTATGGCCATTCACACCAACAAGAAGAGTGAATGGGTTGATACTCGCTCAGGCGAGACTTATGTAACTTTATTCTTACAATTTTTTCCATATTACTTATAATTTTTTTTTGTAATCTATAATGTTTAAATGTCCAAATGATTGTGTTGGAAAACTACCAGTATCACTTGAGGGCCATACAATCAGAAAGTTCATCAGGTTCAAATGCCAAATCCGCCTAGATAGATACAGCAACCAAGCTTTAGGCTTGGAAGGAAGTTGCTGGAGGGAAGAGTAGAGGTCGATTTTATGGCACTGCATACTTGGCTGCTAACTACCGCCAAGGAGTGTCCTCCCTCACTCAGCCCTCATCCCTTGCTTCTACCGAAAACTTTTCGGTTCAGACCGAAAGAGAAGAAATGGCTCGCGAAATCATTCAAGCAAAGGAACAAGCAAGGAAGACAGAGGAACAAGCGAAGACAGTAACGAAACAATTTGTTATAGCAAACACAAAGCTTCGCCAGATGGAGGATGACCTGAGAATGGTAAAGGAGCAGCTTACCGTGATGATCGACCGATAACGTGGTGATGCTTTCACTGGTACAAGTCAGGTCCACCCCGATTATGTCGAAGAAGATGACCACCACCCCTTCTCTTGACCTTCACACCCACAGTATGTGAGTTTCATTACCATCAAATATTTTCTTACTTATATCATTTAATTTTTTTAATAATTATTATTGAACATTCTTATGACAGGTTCTTTCTAACACTTAATTTAAAGAAGACTTTTTCTATTATCATATATTTCGTTTCAAGTTTTTATGTTTTTTTTGTTTTAAGTTTTAATTGAACTGTATTGTAATATTGATATTTTAAAACATTGTAGTTGGTTATAATTATAACTTTAAATATCTTTTAAAATTTTATTTTAATTACATTTATATGCTGGTTTTTTTTTTCAGGATTGGGTTAGTTGATTTATTTTTTTTTGTAATTTTTTCATCTAGAGTCAGAATTGCATCGGTCGTTGTGTTGACTTAGTCCACACCACGTCTGTGCGTTGGATTAGACCACGCCACATCTGTGCGTCGGATTAGCCCACACAAGCATGTTAGCAACGACTTGGCCCCCATTACTACCTTCGCCTTTTGCAACAGCTCGACCCACGCTAACAGACTTGCATGGGCTAGGTCGACACCACCTACCACACACTTAGCATGAGTTTGGTCGACACAATCTTATAAAATAGTGACGTTTTCACGACGTCTTGGCCGTCGCGTTTTGTGTCCAATTTTTGGCCAAAATTTCGAGTTGCTTCTAAGGTTTTAACGCCCACTAGGAAGTCGTCTCTTAATCTACCCATAAGCATCAATTTTTGTATTTTTACAATGATTTTTGACCCACCTTATAACTCATTTTTTTTTTGTAGTGAAACTCTACTACACCTTTCTATGATTTGTTAAAGCTTGTCTACAAATGCTATAGAGTCGCTATTTTGAACTCAAACATTCTCTAAGCAGTGAAAAAATGATAAGTTCTTTATTTATGTGAAGCAAAATTGATAAGATTTCTTATCTTACATTTTCTTTTTATTTTGAAAGTTTCGTCATTTCAATTTTTTAGATTTTAAAATATGATTTTTTTATTTTTTTATTTTTGTATAGTTTTGTTTTCATGACTTAAAGTTTATTTTTTTTTTTACAAAATTGGTAAAATTTGTTACTGTAATACCCTATAAAATAGCTCTGGAATAAAAACTAACCTAGAATTTAATTTTTGAGTATCTCTACTCTATAGAGGTAAGGGAAGCTAGTTTGAATGTTTTTAATAAATATTATAATTACTTGTTTTGTGAATTTGGGTAAGGGAAACTAGTTTGATTGTTTTTTTTAAATATTGTAATTATTTGGTTATTAATAAATTGGATGAATGTTTATGTATTGTGTGATGTAGTATCAATGTTTGTGAATGATGTGGTGTGTGATCGAGACATAGTATCTTCAAGAAAGGAGATACCCGTGTTGAGATTATTAGGATGTGCATTGTTTGGGGATTCTAAAGAGGTATCCTGACTCTACTGGTACATTGGATTCACATGGATGAAGATTTCCAGTTCGTGAAGAGTCGAAGGAGGTTCATATGGTCCTGTCCGAGGTTTGAAATATAAGCCCGATCGGAATAGGACATATGGATTAACCCTGTGCATACGGGATCCGAGGTTTGAAATATGAGCCCGATCAAAATAGACTGTTCTGAGGTTTGAAATATGAGCCCGATCGGAACAGTTGGGTGGTATATGACAGGTGCACACCTCTAAGTCTAACTCAATGCACGAGTATCTTCCGGAAGTAAAGAGTCTAGTGTCTTTGTTTGTGAGTCACTGTATATATGATGTGAGATGAATTATGAAAGATTGAATTGTTGTTGTTTTGTTGAGATAGAAATTCAATTTATGAATATATATATATATATATATATATA
>Ga0209700_106089_pt1 | contig 19271 bp, 13 predicted proteins | sample SiratroredBW_FD_187528 | JGI IMG/M metagenome (GOLD analysis project Ga0209700, IMG submission 187528) | Root nodule microbial communities of legume samples collected from California, USA - Siratro red BW (SPAdes) (version 2) | ecosystem: Host-associated > Plants > Roots > Nodule | place: USA...
ATATATATATATATATATATATATATATATATATATATATATATATATATATATATATTAATATGGTATTTTTTAAAAGTTTTCACTTTTTATGATATAACAAGATAGTTGTAAAAATGTATTTTTTTTCCATGAAAAGTGTAAAGTTTATAGTTGCCAATTTGTTAAATGTCTATTTAATATTATGACATTTTAAATAGACCTTTCTTAACAAACCATTATTTATTCTTGCTCAACTATATTGTGTCCTGTCTCTTATTTCCCAACTAACATGTTTGCTCTTATTTTTTATTTTCCCATTCTCACTTATTTGTTTGTTTTTAAAGATAGATTTGAAAGACTGGGTTTAAGATGAAAGTGTGTGGAAAGTAAAGTTGTTTGTATTAAGGGAAAGATAATGATAAATGAAGGGAAATGAGAAAAAAAATTATGAATATTTGAGTGATGTGACAGGTGTGATTGATATTTTACATTTTTTAACTGGTAAAATTATAAGATTACAAATTTGTTCTTGTGGGTAAAAATAATTGAAAATAAAATATAATTAATTTGTTAAGTGTGATTAATAAATTATTATGTTTTAATTGAGAATTATAAAAGTACCAACTATTTTAAAATGAAATTAAAAATTAAATAATTATTATTTAAATTTATTATTATTTTAGTAATAATAATTATTATCATGTTATATTATATTATTAGTTATATTTATTTTATTATAATATAAGTGTACCGAAAAACGAAAATTGGAGATGCAGGGTATCAATTATCATATCTCTCACATGTTGTGTAACATTTCAAAATTTGTAATATTGTAATACTCAAAGATATTTATTCTTGATTAATCGACAATTTATTTCATGGTATAATGTTTTAATATTATATGTCACATAGAATTAAATTCATAACTTTTTTATGTACCAATCAATTACTTTGTGAATATTAGATGAATGTAGTACACGGTACATAGCCAGTTGCTATCAGTAGACGAAAGGAGTATGATATACAAATTTATCATAACATGATAACCCTACATTTAATGCTCTTACGGGTAGGTATCATATAGGTTTACTGTACATCTAACACAAGGAATTTCAAATTCTAACATAATGTATGACAGAAGATTACATACGGATAGATTATTTTTTCTTATTATGGCAAGTGCACCAGTTACAAATGTAATAAGTAATAAATATTTCGTTGTCTTTTAAGAGATTTATATAATACACAACAATTTAAACAATTATAATAAATTTAGACTCAAGAAATAATCTATAATTAAATTTAAACAATTTAAATAATCTACGTATCCATGAAAATGGGCTGTAGATAATGCAAACCCAAATATATATATATATATATATATATATATATATATATATATATATATATATATATATATATATATATACTCACTTTTAGTGGTCTTAACGATTTTGTGAGAGACAATAATCTGTTAAGATTCTTGTAACCGAAGAGGGAATCAAATATTTCAAGTAATTGATATTCAAATACTGATTCAAATCCTCGAATATATATCTGTTAGAGGAAGTAGGTAAAATATTGAAATGTTGTTGCACAATTGGTACAATTTTGGTATCAAAATCAGTTGTTTTCTAAGAAAAATGAAGGAATAAATAGAGTAGGCCTATAATGAGATAAAAGACTGAAAAAGTTTTATTTGGGTTAGCCTAGTGAGCGATCAAAAACCTCCCTGGCTAGACCAAATTGGCACCTACCGTTGAGTAGGTAAACTATTCCTACTCCCACAATATTTTTGGTGAAACAATAATTGCCAAAACACCAACCCTTCCCTGTCGTTTTATTATTATGATTATTGTTGTTATTATTTTTGTTGTGTTTTCACCTCTTTCAAGTTTTTCAAATTGAAGTTTCCGACACGGTGATGAACGGCCCAAATTGGGTTTTAGGGCGAAGATCGATACATCAACTTCATTTGAATCGGGCAGGGAAGTCGTCTCGTGATTCGGCGGCGTTGGGTACTAGTAACTCCATCTCTAATATGATATGAACTCTGGTAACCTCATCTCCTATGCGAGCTCTGGTAACTCATTCTTTAATATGATATGAGCTTTGGTAACCCCATCTTCTATACGAGCTCCGGTAACTCCATCTCTAATATGATATGAGCTTTGGTAACCCCTTCTCTAAAGTTTTAAATTCTAATGCTCATAAAAACATGACAAAAAGGCGAATGTTAATGTTGGCAAAAACATGACTGAGAGGCGCATGTTAATGTTGGCAAAAACATGGCCAAGAGGCGCATGTTAATTCTCATAAAAATATGGTCGAGAGGTGCATACTCATGTTTGCAAAAACATGACTGAGAGACACATGTTAATGTTCGCAACAAACGTGGCCGAAAGATGCATGTTAATGTTTGCAAAAAGATGGCCAAAAGCCACATGTTAATGAATCGCAAAAACATAACCGAAAGGTGCATGTTAATGTTCATAAAAACATGGTCGAGAGGCGCATGTTAATGAAATAACAAAACATGGCTGCGAGGTGCATGCTAATGTTCGCAAAAACATGACCGAAAGGTGTATGTTAATGTCCGCAAAAACTTGGCCGAAGAGGTGCATGTTAATGAAATCGTAAAAACATGAACAAAAAAAACCTTAACAAGTCTTAAAAACATAACCAAAGAAGTATGTGCTAATTCAAAGTGCCAAAAGCATCACCGAAAGCCATAACCGAAAAGCGTGACCGAAAGGCATCACCAAAAGCCATGCCCAAAAGATGTAAAAATACGAAGTGTCAAAGGCGTAACCGAAAGGTATTACTGAAAGGCACACCTCCCCAAATCTCAGAGACGTAGCTAATTCCGTCTACAAAAGCGTACCACCTCACGACTTCTAGATATGTTACCAAACATCTAAACACAAAGTCATAGCTCAAAATAACAAGTATGGGCTTAATAATAGCTCGGAATAAAGACACCTCAGTAAACGTTACATTTGAAATGACTTTAATAGTCGTTATGAGAAATGTTATGGGCCTAATAAAGCCTCTTCGCCTATTCGGCTTGAGGCTGGGGGGCTTGTGACTTGACCTAGGTCGGAGGTGGTGTTGTTAGTATAAAAGGAGTGTTAAAAAAGATCTTCGTATCCATGAAAATGGACTGCAGATAATGTAGGCTCAAATATGTATATACTCACTTTTAGTGGGCTCAATGGTTTTGTGAGGGATAATAATCTGTTAAGGTTTGCATAACCGAAGAGGGAATCAAAATATTTCAAGTAATTGACATTCAAATACTGATTCAAATCCTTGAACAAATATCTATTAGAGGAAGCATGTAAAGTATTGGATTGTTGTTACACAATTTGGTACAATTTTGGTACCATAATCAATTGTTTTTTTTTTAAGAAAAGAGAAGGAATAAATAGAACAGGCCTATCATGAGATAGGGGACTAATAAAGTTCTATTTGTGCTAGCTTAGTGAGATGAAAGACTTCCGTGGTTAGAACAATGACAAAAATAAAATTTTTCAACACTTAGAACTTGTTTAGTTTTCAATTTTATTTAGCTTTTGTTAATAATTAATTTTGATAGTCAAAGTAAGGATTTAATACTAATTCAAGCTATTTTTGGTGAAATTGAGCAGGAAAATACTGGATGAAAATAAAGAGGATTGAAGCCTCAAAGAAGTGAGAAAAAGAAGCAAAAAAGTGGGCAAATAAAGTCAAGTCCGACTCAGCCACATGAGCCCGACTTGGAAAAATCAAGAGCAAGCTGATGAAAATGTGCCCGGCACAGGATACATACATCCGACGCAGGTTGGGCTTCAGAAATGAAACAATAACAAAATCCAATGGTGCCTGGTGCAGCTGACTTGAGCCAGGTGCGAGCGTTGAATTTATAATTTCATTTAATAAGCTTTTGGGGTTAGATATTTTTTGGAGGCATTCTGAGGCTTTATTTGGAGTAATCTTCTTATTCCATCATTCTTCTTCTAATTGTTTAGGTTCCTTGTGCCTATGAAGAGCTAAATCACTTGTTGTTGGGGTTAAGTTAAACCTTTGTGAACTCTCATGTAATTTTATTTGGGCTTACAATATGTCTTATCATAAATGTTTTTCTTTCAATACACTAGTATATTAATTCCATGCTTAAGTTTGTTGTGTGAATCCATAACTCGATCATTGATCTTAAGAGTATTGAAAATATCTTTTGAAACCTAAAACTTAATTAATTTACCATATGAAAGCTCGTGTCTAGGAATAGAACGTGATTCATTTGTTGTTGTTGATCCGAAAGAAATGAAATATTTGAAAAAGTGGAAAAAAAATTAAATGGAAAGGGGTGAAAAATAAACGATGGAGTCACGACCATAGTTTATTATGAAAAACTAAAAAAGGAAAGAAATGGTGTGCGAACCAGAGATGAGCTTGGGAGTCGGTTACGTGTGGGGAAGGTATTAACACCCCACATCGCCTGTCCTAAAACAGTACCTTTAATCGAATGAGCAAAATTAACCGTGGTTTATTAAATGGTTATTTTTCCCCAAAAATAGAAATAAAATGAAAATAAGAATAAAATAATATTTTTTAAATTAAAGGACCCAACAAGGATGAACCTTGCTCCTACGTATCTTCATCCATAATGGGTGAAGAATCAAGGAATACGTAGTTGTAAAAGAAAGTTGAGTTGTTTGATATTTGATATTTTTGGAAATTTTATTTTTTATTTTTGGAAATTAAACTTCATTTCGAATATCAGTAGACAAGTATGGTCTTTTGATAATCCAAACAAAATCAAAACTTTTCGAATTAAATCTATGTATGACGTGAATGGTCATTTAAAAATTTAATCGAAGATTATTAACTGAATTCAATCTTACATGACGCGTGTGGTCATTTGTATATCTAATTGAATTATTTTAAGTTAAACACAAGAAAAAGACTTTATATAAAAACCTAAAAATTCTTTTTTGAAAACAATAAAATGAAACAATAATAAAGTAAAAAAAATAGTAAAATAAACCTTAAAAAAAATTAAGTTGCAGCACAACTTAATTAGGTTTTCTTTTATTATTATTTATTTATTACCATTCGATGCCATAAAAAAATTAGGCCACGCCTGGTGACTGCAGCTATGCCACACTACCTTTGCCCCATTCATTCACATTATTCTAAATAAAATAAAAATGGGATAAGCCCAAAACTGATTCACAATGCCTCTATTTTTTTTTTTTGCCAATTCAATTACGGTGTTGCTTCCTCATTTAATAATTCAGACAAATTCTTCCTCCACCTTCATACCCTCTTCTTACACCTCGATAGGGAATATAAAATTACTCATATAGCCTTACTTTAAAATTGGAAAAGTCAGCATTGCCCTCCACCCCCTTCACTTCCATAACCTGGTTTCGTTTCTCTGTTTCCATTTCACCTAAATAACCTTGTCCGTGTAGCATTTTCCTCATCCACCACTGTCGTCAGCACCATTTGTTTAGATCCGTCACTGTTCTGGAGTATTCTGCCCCTTAGATTACCTTTTTCGATCTGTGGTAGCTATGAGAGCGGTCAGAGGTGTGCGGCTTTGCTTTAGCAGCTTATTTTTTTGGCAAAATCTTCAATTAAAGCTTGAAGAAAAATGTAGGTAAGTAATTTTTGATATTATGAGGAAGTTTTGAGATGTATTGTAGATTTAAGTGGTTAATTTGGGTGGTCGTTGACGGTGAACGACGATGTTGTGGATTTTGAACTTTATGAACCGGATGAAGTGCCATCTGGTTGTCATTTTATTTTGCAAATGTAAACCGGATGAGGTGTCATCCGGTTTACATATTTTTTCAAAACATAAACCGGATGACACCCTATCCGGTTTACATATTTTTTTAATATTTTTTTGAAATTAATAATAAGTGTGTGCACTCTGACAGATATGGTCAGGACCAGAGGATGTGGTTCCCAGCTTGAAGGCCAGAGAAGGCTTACAACATCAGCTCGTAGAGGGGATCAGGGTGCTTCATCCAGTGCTGCTCCTGTTAGTGGTGATGCTCATCTTGTTGGTGGTGATGCTCCTCCTGCGGTGGTGCTTCTCCTCGTATTGGTGGTGGTGATGGTAGTGAGGTTGTAGATTTTCCTAGGGGACCATTGATAAGTACCAATTTTGAGTGTTTTTATACATGAGAAATATTGAGTTACTTGTGGGTTTAAGTGTTATTTAAAATAGTAATTACTCCCAATTTTAGAGTTTTTGGATTTAAATTTATGTTTTGAGTCCTAAGTTAAAGGAAATCATTTAATCTCTATTATTGTGAAATTTCAGGTATAAAAGAAAGAAGAAAATGATAGATTGGAAGATTCATGAGGAAAAGAAATGAAAAGTTTAAAATAGAGAAAGGCCCAAAAGAAAAGCCACTTAACCTAGGCCCAAAACCAAGTTTAAAAGGAGATTTTTAGGGTTTTGGAGGGAATCAAGACCTAGAGGACGGAATCAAGATGGAGAGGACGGAGGTGGATGACTAGAATCAAGATTTTCTTCTTCTCTTGCAATCTTCCTTTCATTGGGTTGTAATGGCTACCATGGGTAGCTAACTTCGCAACTTTGGGATTGAATGTAACTTTTTGAACTCATTTGTATTTTGGTGATTTTAAATATAATATTCAGTTTCTACTCCATTGCTATTTTCATCTTGTGCTTAATGCTTGATTTTATCTTATCAATAGAGTCTCGATTTTGATTCTTAAACTTAACTGGAAAATACTTTTGAGTTTCCGACCTAGATGAAAATAGTCGATATATTGGAATACTAGGGATAGGTTTCGATATATTGATTGCGTATAACATCCATTCTTAATGCTGGGTAATTTACTAAATAGTTGAGGAATCAGTGTTTAGGAAATTTCCTTATGAATTTCATATCAAAGGAATCGATGTGAATGATTTTTATATGTGCATCAATTGTGAGTAGTTACTAATATTGTATTTTATTATCAACTCCAAAATATGAATGAGCGAAAGAGATGAAGTTCAATCCCAAAGTCCTTCTAGATCTTGCAAACTCTGTTTTATAATTGTTACTTGTTTTTAATTGTTCTCTTACGTTTCTTGACTCAATTTATCATCAAATCATCGTGAAACTGTTATTGCTTAGTGAGTAGTGACGCTAAATTCTAAAACAAAAATTGTTCTCTATGGGATCGACATCCTTACTTTGTAAATCTATATTACTTGTGACTCGGTACACTTGCCGATAAAAGTCCTAACAACCATCTGATGTTTCTCTTTTGGTAAGTTATAATCACCATGTGGCGTTGAGATTGTGGGAGGGTCAGGTAAGATTATGTTATAATTTGTTGTGCTTATTTTGTGTTTAATATGTGAACTTTTTGATATCATTTGTTGTTTTTTGTTTAGGATCAGGAGTCCTAAAATTAGTCTCCCATGGGAGAAAAGTTAACAAGTTTGGTCTTCCTCGTCCTGAGGTTTTTGCTCTGATTGTGAATTACGGATTGTTGCCTCTATGCAACATTTGTTATGAGGTAGCGGACAAGGGCCTTAGTGTGGATTTGTTGACAGGTGACACCGGGACACGAATACATTCCATATGTCATTTGGTGAGATCTCCACCACTTTGGATGACGTGTCATGTTTACTTCATCTGCCTATTATGGGGCAGTTTCCGACCTTTGATAGCTTAGACAACAATGGAGCCCTTTCTGTGATGTTGAAACTATTAGGCATTCTAGATGGTCCTGCGAATGCCGAGATGTGTAAAGCTCGTGGCAATGTTGTGCGGCTAAGTTGGTTGAGAGAACATTACGAGGCATGTTGCTTGAATCAACATTGGGAGTTGCTACAAGGGCTTATTTGATACATCTAATTGGATACACACATTTTGTAGATAAAAGTGCCACATCTATCTCGGTTTCTTATTTTCCATTATTTCGGGACCTTGCGATGTGTGGTGGTTATGCCTGGGGAGCAACTGCTTTAGCATATATGTATGACAAACTGGAGATGTTTCTATTGCTCGGACCAAACAATTGGGCATTTTTATGACCTTCTTACAGGTAGATATTAAATCTAACTTAATTAACAAGTTATATTTTATTACCTCTAACTTTATTTATTATTGACAGTCATGGATTTACAAGCACTTCCCATCAATGGGAAAGAGGGATGTTGCCCCGAGCTATAACAAGGCACTCCCATGGGCTTCTCGATATGTGGTCAGTCGACATCCCTCTCGGTTGGTTGATGTTAGACAATAGTTAGATGGATTGACCCTCTCTGATGTCATCTGGTCTCCTTACGAGTCTCATAGAGTTAGTCAGTCGCTCGAGCCGATTTATTTTTTTCGGGGTTTTCTCCAATATAGAAATAACATCCAGATGCATCTTCCTAATCTTTTATTGCCACAGTATGGTTATATACAGACCATACCATCTCCTCCTCTAGTTCAAGACATGGCAGCTTTTCACACGGTAAATGTGCGTTTGGTCCATTTTGTTGATAATGTTGTGACTTCGTTGATACCTGCTCTCCACCCGCATGCATGCACAAAGGACTACATTGACTGGTATAATCGTGTGTCACATCTGTATCTAATTAGACGTGATGATGAGGGAGATCGTCCACATGTACCACCTCGTCGTTGTAGTCGTATTGAAGATGAGGATCAGCCAGCCTCCTCGTCACAGTAGCAGCAACATGCTTGTCCGGTATTTTATTACATTGAAATTATTTAAATTGATAATTTTTTGTGTAATTATTTAAATTGTCACGCCACCCTATTTATTTTGTTGTGTTCGGGGTATCTTCAGAAGGATAACCACCCTATTGCAGAGGGTGATTGATTGTGGGGGTGTGACTTCGGGTACTACATCATATGACAATACACAAGCTGCGCTTGAATTGGCTCGAATTGCATCGCGTGAAGGAGAAGTCTACACTAGACAAGTGAGAGCTGTTAGAGGGAGAGGGACTTTTAGTTCATAGGGCTACATTTAATGAATATGTGAACCTCATACGTATTTACGATTTATATGTTAGTTGTATGTTGGTACTATGTTGATCTATTCAATATTTTCATACTTTAATTGTATGTTGGTACTATGTTAATACTATGTTGGTACTAGTGTCTGCTCATTATAAATGAATCAAAAGTCATACAATTTCAATATAAATGAATCAATCATCCGCAAGATTAACATATGTTGTATTTGAACCTAACATGGAAACAATTTGTTGCATTCTGCTAATATAATGAGATTGTCATAATTGTGCCTCTGCAGAACTGTGCATGGTCCACATCATGTCTACATTTGGTAAAAGACAACCATAAACCAATTTAACCTGTAAATGAAATTCAAAATTAAGTTAGCCTTTACAATTTAATAACAGGGTTGGGCAAATTGTAACTTATAAAAATTACCTGTACAAAATGTGACCCATAAATATGTCCTATCAATGTTGACTAACATCAATAGGAGTTTACTTTGTAATGGAAAAATGGTTACATTTTGTTGCAATGACAGGCAAACTAGGATAACATTATATCTACTTGCAATGACATAACCCATATCTGGTATAGTCATCCACTTGTCAACACTTGCCTGCAAATATGTCAAATATTATTAACATGTCAATGCAGTTACAGATGTTAATCATATGTTAAAAAGAAACACTTACAGATGTAGTCCCCTCAACAAGTAAAGAGTTCTTCAGTTCATCAAAACATTCAAAGCTACCAAAAATATTTGTATATTGAGTACCCCATTCACATATCTCTTTATATAGATCCATTCTGATTAATGGTCGTGACTCTTCTCCCATTCCCAACAATGTAACAATTGATCGATAACAACAATGTCCATCAAGTTTAACATCAATAAAGTCCACTATGTATGGATGACAAATAGGATGAAATTAATCAAGAATGGGAAATACTTTAGAGGTAACACTGAATGTGGTTTTACCTTAGCCCTTGAAGGTTTTTTGTGTAGAACAACTATCCTCAATGGAATGAATTTTGTCTACATGCTCAAAGTATGAAGGGTCACACTTGGTTGACTTCTCTAATCAAATTTGTTTACTCTTTTGAGAACCTTTAGTTTTAACCTTTTTCCAATGGGGGACATAATGATGTCATGTCAGGGTTGCAATTTCTCTCAGCTGGCCCTTAATTAACCTTTAGCTAATTAGTTTTGACCACTACATACATATATGGAAAACACAAGGGAAAGTCTCATTGTGAAAAATATGGAATTGATGAAGAGACTTGGACACAATTTGTCCAAATTAGAGAGGATCCCTCTTGGCAGGTTTGTTTATTTTAATCACAACTTAATTAACTAATATGAATGTGACAAAGGTGAATTTTGTATTTTATAGGAGAAGAGGAAGAAAGCGTAAGACATTGCGCATATGAATGTCACCCCCCACTGATTGTCTAGAGGGGTTATGATTTATTACAAAAGAAGACAATGGAAGAAAAGCTCAAAGCATTACATGATTCTTCAACTTTAGAATATGTTGTTTCTCCTCCATCCCCTCCCAGTCGACATGAGAAATGGAAGTTAGCTAGGACTAAACCAGGAGGGCAGATGACATCTGCAAAGTCTGAAGAGATTGCCCATCGGATTGTGAGTGAATGTCAATAAATTGAGTACCAAATAATGTTTTTATTTTTAGTATTTAATTGATGACTTTTATTGTAGTATTTTTTGTAGGATGATCTGGTGCAACATAGCTTCAGGGAAGTTTTGTGAGTCAAGGAAGATAAGATATACTGACGGCAGCTATTGGCACCCAAGAACACCCTAGTCGTGTCTGCACTGCTGGGTTTGGTGTAGGGGTAAGACAGCTTTTTGGATTAGCTTCCCGATCATCCTCATTTGCAACACCAGCCACACAAGACCAACTAGCTAAGATGAGAGAAGAATTAAGAGAAGAAATGAGACGAGAAATGGAACAGATTGTTGGATCCATGGGCATGAGCCAGCAGCACAATCCTATGTAGCAAGATGAAGCACTACCTACATGCGGTAGAGTTAACACAAAGGGTAGTTGTGTTGATGACGACGAGGATGAGGACAAGGAGGAGCTACAAACTGATATTTCATATCTTTATAAGTTGTTTGCTGGAGATCCTCCTCAATTGGTAGCGATTGGGAGAGTGTATGCTATAGGTTCGGCGATCCACACAGTGTCACTTAGAGAATGTTTAAGTAGAGTGGTCGTCGAAAAAGTTAGACATGCAAATACCGAGGTGCCAGAGCCCATGTCAGAGGTTAGATTTGTAGGACAGACAGTCGGTACATTTATTGCATAGCCTACACATCTCCTAAAGGTCATTTCTAAAAAGCATAAGGTATGATTGTCATCATTTCTCTTCATGTTATTTAAATTTACACTTAATTTTGTTTAAATTAATACATCTAGTTTTGTTTTTTTTTTTTGTTACAAGACAGTGTGAGTAAATAGAAATCACCAAGTCCTGAGCTATAACTCTAGACAAATGTGAACCCGATTCAAGAGTTGTTTAGGCTTTCCCACATCATGTATGATTTACCTTGTGCAATTTGGTGGGATCATACAGTATTTGGTGTCAACGATGGTGGTATGTCACTGTACATATACATGAATGATATAATGGAAATTTCCATGGGATCCCAAATGTTAAACATTACAATCATTCAGTTATGGATGATCTAAGTATACTCAAGAGTTACACATTTTTACATTTCTTGAATATATATTTACTGATATTCATGATATTAATAATGCAGGTACATAAATAAATTAGTTTATATCACAGGGAATCTTGATATTTATCGATTCCTTGAGCCCCAAACCATACAAATGTCCAAAAATAAAAAGTTGGAATGCCAGAATTATATACAGAGATGGATTAAAGAATCCAACAAGAGCATTTAATTTGCCCCAATTATTAGTTCGTAAGTTATTGATCTTTATATTTTGATTTTAAGTAATTTAGGGAACTTGAATAATGGATTGATTATTTTAGGAACCATTGGCAGCTAATGGTTGTTTGTCCTCCGGATATCACTGTGGTTTGGTTATGTTCTCTTCATCGAAAGCCAACTAATGAATGAAACAAGTGGTACAAGGGTTTGATTTAATTAAGTTTAAATAATATTGATCTTGGTTGTATAATATGCAAGTTATTACTAATCATCTTTGATTTCAGTGCATTTAATGTTATTAATGTACATGGTGGTAGATCTATATCCTCATTCCATTCCCTACGTTGGGTGCAACCTAAGGTATTTTTATTCTTAATTGAACCTATTAAATTCGATGTGGACTTGTTTAATGATTTAACTTTGATGAAATTGTAGTGTAACAAACAAAAAGGAGGTTGGGAATGTGGCTACTACATGATGCATTGGATGAAAACCATAGTCCAAGCCCATATCACCGACTCTTGGGAGCATGTATGAAAGTGTTCAAATTAGATAAAATTATGATGAGTAGGTTATCCTATTTCAGGTTTTCTCAGATCTAGACCCACTTGACCACACGTCTATAGAGGATATTCGGAAAGAATGGGCAACTTACTTCATTGAAAAGAAAAATGACAACCTAGAGTAAACTTGTAGTATGTATAGTATATTGTATGACTTATATAATGTTTGTCTAACTTGTACTATATTGTAACAACTTTGTAGTGTATGTATAGACTTATATAATGTTTGTGAATACTTAGAGTATAACTTGTAGTGTTTGTCTAAAAATTGAATTTTGAATTGAGTAGGTTTTTAATTTAATACCCAAGGGATTAGAGATTCCTAGATGGGCTTGTTATTGAATCCGCAGGGATTGCCTGGAATAACCTTTGCATTATGGTTTTGGGAAGTAGCGAATAGCTGCTGCCATTTTAAAAAGAAATGGACATACCAGCGCGATTTTCTCTACAACCGCATTGGTATGTCCAATACTAGCTTTTTTTAAGTCATTTTTTGTGCAGTCTGGGCATTTCTTACCGCGGTTCCTTAAGAACCGTGGTGCGGTGGTATCTTCAGTACTTTTTATCGCGGTCGGATCTACCGTGGTTCCAAAACCGCGATTGTAAGCCTTGTATAACCGTGATTAAATGTGTTTTTTCTACTAGTGATAGTTTAGTTTCTAAGAGGTGAGCAGATATGTTGGATGATAGGCTTCTAACTTGGATTGTGATACTTCTAAAGCTGCTGGAAAAGCATGTGAGTTAGCTTCTCAAGGTTATGTTAGGTTTAAGTTTGATGCCACCACTGCTAGAGGATCCTACCTTGTGGGGCTGTATCAGGATGTGTGGGTGTGTTGGCTTCTCAACCTCTTTCTAATTTTGAGGAGGAGTGTAGGTTGGTTTCTAAGCACTGGGAAGCTTGGGTGGAGCAATGGTACCCAAGTGATTTGAAGGACTTGGATGGGTGTATTCAAATTTCTAGGAACCCTAGGGGACTGAGGAAGCGTATTGCTAAAGAACTTATTAGGGTAGGTACTACAAAAAAAGAAATGATGGACGAATTTGTGCTTTTCAATTTTTGGTTTCGTTCTTTTGTTGTTTTGTTTTTAAACATAAAGAATAAGCCTCATCTGTTGTTGGTTTCCTTTTGTTTTTGTTCTTTTGGTTTTTCATATTATCTTGTGGATTGGTTTGGTAGTTTGTTTTGCTTTTTTTCTTTTCATAGATTTGGTCTACTCCCCCATAGTCTTATTTTCTTTCTTTTTTTCTTTTTTAATAAATTTTAGGTAAACCATCAAATTTATTCTTAAAAGTTGTTGCTTTTATTTTGAAAAATGTTAAAAGCAAGTTAAATAAAATATGTTATAAATATATTTTAAGATATGTTTGGACATTTTTTTCACAAAATTCTTTTTGTAAAATAAAGTAGGAAGAAAATAAATTTGGTTTCTTCGTAAGTTGTTAATTGGAGCTTGTAAAAAAAATTACTTTATATTTTATTCATATTTTTTATCTCAAAAGTTTATAGAAAAAACTCATGAACCAAATCTAGTGAAGCATTGGTGACTGGTGGTATCTTTGACTCTTTGTCAAGTACCAATAACATTATAGATAAAAAGAAAGAAAAAAACAAAAAAGTAGGGAAGAAAGATAAAATCTTGAACGACGAGACAGGTCAGCTAAAGGAAAAACCAAAGAACAGACAAAGCAGCAAAGAGCCCAAAGGGAACTGAAGAGGCTTTGTTTGTCCCATTGTTGATGGATAAGGGATAAGGATAGGTGAAGGTGACGGGTCAGATTTTGAATATATATGCCGTGACTAGAACTCTTTATGAGCTAAGATAAGCCGAATAGACCAGTTGGTTAACTAGGTTTTGGACAGGTCTGTGAATTATTATGCTTGCTGGGCCACTATCTTTGAAAGGGGTTTGCACTGCATGACAGAATCTTTATTGACTTTCTTTCTTTCTTTGGTTCCAAGATGGTTCACGAACCTGTCTATTGTTTCTCCTTGTTGTGTTCTTTGCGTGATTCGTGCACGCATGTTTTCTGCACATGTGAGAGGCGTTTAAACTGATGATTGAGAAGGAAAGAGCGAAGTGGAGATGTGTTGTGATCAGTTCATTCGGTCGATGTGTAATGTGAGTTGCTTTTCATGAGCAACTAACATCACTTAAGGAATATTTTTGGATTGTCCCTGGTACGGTAGCATCTACTCAGGTCCCTCTTGAGAAATAGTGAATCAATATATAGTAGTGGCATATGGTTTTGTTCTATTAAAAAAAATAAAGATGTAAATCATTGGAGAGTGATGATTTGTATCAAATTACTCGAAAGAATGTTTTGTAGCAATGATGTAAAGACAACAAATCATGTAGAACTTTTGTTACCTGAACAAAATGATAGTACGGAAAGAACCTTATCGAGATGGATAGTGATAATATGTAACTGTTTTTAGAGAATTATTACACAACATAAACAATTGTACTTAGTGGCTATTACTCTATATAGCCTTTTTGAGTGGTTCCTCTCAATCACGTAACTTAATAACTTTATAAGTGTAGCCTGCATAGTAACTATGTTTTCAAAAAAGTCTGCTCAGATTCTTGTTGGAAAGAGAAAGACGTGATGAAGGTGGTCGAATTTTTTAGCAATGCCAAACCATACAAATGAGGAAAAGGGTAAGAACCCTACCACGTAATCTCAAATTAAGGTCAGTCGTAGCTTTATGCGAAAAAATTCTTTCAATATTTGATTACATGAAATAAGTATCTCATTAGAACATGTTAGGCGAAAATGGTTTAATTGTTTATTTTGCTTAGACTGGATTTCGATAAAGAACTGTTCCTTTATAGGAAAACTACAAATCAGGATATAAAATCATAGATGGTTTTATATTTAGGGTAAGTTAGTAGTAATAAACTAGAAAAAATAAAACTAGTTAAAAATAAGCTCCTAGCTTTTAATTACGAACTCTAAAATCTTGTTTATGGTCAAAAGGATTATTTTCTTATAGTTGAAATTATATCTATTGATTAATAAATTACCAAAAATACTTTAGTTTCTATCTTTTGGTCAGATGAGAATGTCAATAAAAATCTAATCTAGACAAATGATAAGATCAATTATGTCAGGCATATTTATCAGCATTCATAGCTGAAGTAAAGAGCTTCTTTCATTAAAGTAAATTATTGCAGAGGTTCAGCCACATGATAGTAGCTGATAACGCTTACAATTCCTATATAACTTTTCTCAACAGGATAACTTAGCATAACATCCTTTACAGTATAATTAAAAAAAAAAAAAAAAGCATACATGATAATAGATTCTATGATGATTCTGTCAAGGCCAAAGAAAGCCAATTGCTGCCCACAGCACCTGTATAGTTCTTCCATGGAACAAACGATCGACTACACTACTTAGCTATCCTGTTATGTACCTGCAATATGCGTTGAATTGATTAATAACAAATGCTAGAACAAGAACTATGAGTACAATACTAGAAAGAAAGATCAGATGCATACATAATTATAAGTACAATTCAGAAATACATAAGAATCATAAGATGCTGAACTATACATAAGTACAATATTTGATATGGTTATGAAATTAAGCTAGCTAATAGAAATTATTATCTACTTTTCATTTTCCGTCCGCTTCCGCTATTCTTCTCTGTACTCTTAAGCACTTGTGGGTTGGTGAAGAGGCTATGGTGTGGTCCACGAATTCATATGATATACCAAACCCTTCAGTACAATCCTTTTCTTTGTTTTTCAAAAGACTTAATCTAAAATTAAAAAAGAAGGAAATAATAAATTTGACTATTGGTTCCGGAAGATAATCTATACCTTGGGGAGCACATGCCTTGGCAAGGGCGATCTTAATAATAGAGAGACCCTGTGGATAGAAAGTTAGCACAGCAAAACAATGAGAACAAGGACAGACCTGTACAATTCATGTACATATTTTCAGACAACAAATAATATTACACAAGAAGATATCGTAACATACCTTGCCACCAGTTTCCTCTTGAAGCAAGTTCTGAATCATCATCTCCAGCATCATTCTGGTACCGTTAAACAAAGGATTATGTTAAACATTCTTCATACTAGAAAACAATTATAAAAAAAAATAAAAAAATAGAATAGGAATATAATCCAATATTTCTCACGGGATTGGTTTATCTACATCATGATCATCTATATCTTAGTGATAATCATCTGCATAGTTTCAATCATAATAATCTAGATAGTGTGTATATGTTATGCATCATGATCTTAACCTGCCAAAATAAGATACACTCTTATTCATTATTGAGGCAATTTTCGGCTTTGTCGGAACTTTGTCTCTCAAATCTAGAATTATACTTTACAGTGGTTAGCATGAATTAGAGCATAAGTTCAGTGAATGGTGTTTACAAGTACATACACACATATAGTATGAATAAATATTATAAATTGGGAGCCCCAATGGATTAGATTCCCACTGAGTTCAGGGTGGGATGACCATTTCCAGAATTTGAACCTGTGACAAAGAGAGCCTCACCCCTCTATAGTATAAGAACAAAGAATAACAATAACTAATAAGTATACTGGAACTCACCAAAGTGTTGAATCCCTTATCATGGGTACTCTGAGGACTAGGAAAGATGTCCTGGCCCCCATAGTAAATTGATGAACTAAGGTGACACGGTTCAACTCTCTGATCCTGATAGATGGAACTCGTATCCTTGTTCACACCATTCTGAGCTTCGCTAGTACTGCCCTTGGAGAAGTGATCTGCATTGATTGGAAGTATAAGGCATACCAACTTAGGGAAATAGGAAAAATTTGAAAAGAAACAGTATTAAAAAGTTGGTCCTATAGATTTAGGTACATACAAAATATATCACATTCAATGTATGCAAAATTTTAACCAGCTCAATTCAATGGTACCAAACTCAATAATAAAATCTACAAACAGATATTTTTATGATCATTTCTAAATATAAAATAATTAGCTGTAAGGAGAACAGGATGTTGGCTAGTGGAATAGGATCACTTACCCACTAAGGGAGCAGACAATTCAGCACAAGGAAAATTTGGAAAGTTTAGGGAAAATGGAAAATAGCGCCAACAATAAATATACCATTATATGACTGTAAGTTACCAAAATTTATACGTAATGACCAAATCTGTAAAAAGCAGGGTTGATGCCGAGTATCTACCTTGAATACCAATTTTGGAGCTCCGGGTTTCATTGGCAATTTTGAGACTCAATCCAGAGCGCAGAGATTCTCTCCCCAACACCTAAAATTGAACAAAACAAATATCCAAAAAAATCTTAGAACCGTTACAGCATGACTCAAACATGCAACGAACATGAACATGATATATGATTCAACCCAATTCAATGATCCAATCAAGTATTTCGACAGCTAGCTAAATTAAATCATTAAGGTGCAAAGACTCATTGAGTGATCAGGTTTGTTATTCAAACTGAGATTGTGAAAATAAGTTCAGTGAAAGACATGTCATAACAGAAAACTCGGACTTTTAAACAACCAAACACATAACAGAAACCAATCATAAACTTAACCGTGAAATGCAGAAAAGCAAAAACAAAGGAACTGATTTGACCAACAACTAAAACCAGAAGAATCAAAGAGAAATCAAGGTGCTGAAATGAAAAGCACACCTTGGTCTTGGACGATGGAGGAGAAAAAATGGACGCAAAAATCCCACCAGCAGCAGAAGAAGAAGGATAGTGGTGAGACTCTTTGATGGACCCAAAGAGCTCAGAAGGGAAGGAAGATGAGATACCCTTTTGCTTATTCCCTTCCATTTTACCTCTAAAACTAGTGTTGAATCAAAAGAAAGTGTGCGAGGGTCCTTTATAAATAGCCAACCCCACAAAACTACACCAACCACCGCCTGATAAAATTCTAGAAGCGAGAAAATCCCAATTACGTTTTTCTCGGGAAACAAACAGAAAACAACGCGGAGAGAAGAGAAAACGTAATAGACGAGAAGAGAACAAGCAGAAGGAAAGGTAGAGAGACACGTGAATGATGATTGAGAGCCTCCTCACAGAGTGTGCGCTTTTCAAATGAAACCGCTCCTCACACCCTTTTATAAGGCATAAAAGATGGACTGATGTAAAAAGTATCAAACCCTTGCTATTAATTTTATTACTCGGAGTTTTTGGCTTTTGTTCTTTTCGTCTTTTTCTCCTATTTACTCCCGAAGAGAGAAACCAAAGCAAACTGAGACGCGGAGAGAGCAGTTTATTGTCTCTGCTTTCTGTTTTCTGTTTCTTGTTTTCCATTTCGTTAGTCGCAGTGTTGAGTTCAGCATGAAATATGACATCGCCACGTGTGCAATATGTGGGCCCATGAAGCAAATCCCAACCTTTTACTGGCATCAGTACTTACTTCGAAGATGATAAAAGCAGACACCACAATCCTTCTGTCATGTCTTCACTCAGCTGTTGGTTTCTAATTTTCGACCACTTTTCCTTTACTTTACAGGTTAAGATCTAATTAATAAATAATTTAATTCAATAACTTAATTAATGTGAAATATAATTATAGATTTTAATGTGATTTAATAAAATCATAAATACAGGAAATTATTTATTTTAAATAATTGATGGCAACTAAATTTAATAAAAATTGACAAAAAGATAAAATAAAATTAGAATTTGTTTTTCTTTTTTTAATTCTCCATAATTGACCATTTAAAAAGAGAATAGGAATGGTAAGAAATAGATTGAGATAAAAAAGTTAAAAAATTTACTAAAAAGGAGAATATAAATAGTAAGAGATAGATTAAAATAGTAAAG
>Ga0209700_106090_pt1 | contig 19265 bp, 10 predicted proteins | sample SiratroredBW_FD_187528 | JGI IMG/M metagenome (GOLD analysis project Ga0209700, IMG submission 187528) | Root nodule microbial communities of legume samples collected from California, USA - Siratro red BW (SPAdes) (version 2) | ecosystem: Host-associated > Plants > Roots > Nodule | place: USA...
TTTTCCTTTTTTTTTTTTTTTTTTTTTTGCTTGTATATACATTTTGAGAAAATAATCTATCATAGATCTGGTTGTTGTAGAACATAAGATAACTTTTACAAATCAAGATAGTCCACTTTGCAGGATGCAGATCAACTGTTGGAGAAAAGAGTACGATCTCGGTTTTCACACAGAAAGCTGTTGTTCTTACCACCTTCAATGGAAGATTCACAAAAGTAGGTGATTATAATTTCCTTGGACTGAAATATGCTGAAGATGATTAAATGCAATGCTTGACTTGTCATGTAGGTTACTGATGCACATGTTGACATTACCAATCGATTCAAGCTTTCCACATGATTATGCTGTTGAATTTAACAGGAAGGTCCAAGTATCCTTTTTTATTGCGAATGCTTTTCTATGTTGATTCTAGTTTATTAGTTGGGCTTCTGAACAAACAGGAGTGCCACCCATATCAATTTAAATGTTTCCAAAGCACAGGAATTCACATGTTTACCCTATGCTGCAATCACCGAGACTTGATAACTGAATGCCAACAAATAAATTCATAATGCACACATGTTGACATGTTTATCCATATTTTACTATTATATTTGACTTAATGAGCTTTGCAGAACGAAATATTGCTGCAGACCTTTTCAGTTTTCTGCATTGCCATTAACCGCATTTGTGTTTCTGCGGGTAAACTTATTTCATTGAAAACAACTGGTTCACGTCTACAGAAACTGTTATTCGTGGAAAATTTAGTTATGTATTTTCTTGATCAATGAAAATTCACACTTGTCTACCCGGTTAAGAAATCCTTGACAAATTACAGAATATTATAGAAGATAGAAAGTTCAAAGAAACCATAAAAAAATATTTAAATGTCGATTCCAGTATCAAACATTTGCTGAGGTTCCTGTAAGTATTTTTTTTCACACTTCTCGAAGATGTTGAATATCATATAGATATTTTCCACACTTTTGTGAATTTGATTATTTTCCAGATTCTGTGCAGTCTCTCATATGGATATGCAGACTGGGTTCCTGTCTCAGGAGAACTTTGAAATTGCATTTTCAAGCATCCAGAGGCAGCCCAAACTAGAATGTTTAAGAAGTATGGCAATTTTAGATGATTTATAAATTATAATAGATGCTACTCTTTCTGCATAGAGATGCCATCCCATTGACGTTATATTTATCTATGAACTATTCCCATTTAATGGGTCCTGAACTAATGGCTTTTTGGTTATAATTGCAACTTGCAAGCAGATTGCTCCAATTTAGAACTTCATATTTTGGTTTGCATGAAGAGATTGGAAGTTAAAGAGCAAAGTTTATGCAACTTCAATTCTGTAATGAAAGGTAATATTTGTTGTTTCTCTTTCAGTTTTTTATATTATTCCTTAATGTGACTGCCATACTTTGCAGAGTATAAAAGTATGCATGATTCCTTCCGGACTTCTGAATATTATTCGAGAAATGTCTGCTTACGGGTGTGTTCATCTGCTTTTCTGATTTTTTAAAGCCAAAGGTGTTATTCATAGCAAATAATGATTATGGTATGTTTCCTACCATTTGTCCGCAACCCCAAACTTATTTGGGCGTATTTTTTCCTTGTGTCTGCAGGCATTTGAACACCTTATACATCGTGAGATGATATGTTTCACAGACAATAGAGGTCAGAGTTTGTCTGTTGAATTCCGTCCTGTAAAGCTTTTAATTTCATCTGCTGAACTACATCAGGGACTGAGAGCGTATAATTCATGCCCTGTAAGTTAACTGACTCGATTAGCTCAGCTGTATATTAATTATGTGCCAGATTGAGAAATAAGAATTGCATGATCTTAAGTTCATTTCGAGATTCATGTCTATGATGGGGCATAAAATTCTGTTGGCAGGATTCTCCACTTTATAGCTTCATCTAATGAGAGATTAGTCTCTTACATACAGGATAGAAGGATATTTTGAGAAACCAAAATACTAATCAAATTGCATATTTTTGGCAGGCTTACCTTTTAAAGTTAATGGATCGTGAAGGCTAAAATCCTTGAGGGACATGTCTGCTCGCGCTTCATGTTACACTGTGTGGTAAATTTCCAAATTCTAATTCAACCTGTCTACTAAAATGTCTCTCTTATTTAGTCAACACTTTGTCGTGATTGTATAGTTCATGTACACTGAAATTAATCTTTTTTATTCATTTCTTCTGAACAAACAGATCTCAATTGCTATAGGTTAAAATCCGGACTTACGTCATTACATAAATCAATAATTACAAATCATGAAAACACCCACCCCCGTAAAACGCTTGTGCTAGTCACAATACACTTGCTTCTACATACATACTGATGTATTTTAAAGTTGTTACATTTATCATCTATTCATGTATTGACACCATAATTATTTTTAGGATTGCATTAGCAGCTCTTTAAATGAGTGTTAATGACAATTTTGTAAATGTCAAATACATTAACAATATGTTTGAAGTATATTAAGATTTTTTTAATCATTACTTTAATTTTAACAAGTTTTACACTATTATTTAACTCACAACATTTATTTAATTTGGAAGTATTATTTCATTGAATTAATAATGCATACAAGTTTGGCTTCTGACACCCCAAGTTAAGGTTTATTTTCTCGACTGTGTTGAATAATTCCGGAGAGGGAAATAAGACATCAATACAGCGTGTTTTTTTAAGCCTGTTTACAAGTTCGGCTTTAGATTCTCGGCAATTACTTTCTACACCTCCATGTTTTTCCCTTCTCAAATCTTTTTGAAATGCTTGTTCTGTCTTTTGTGGTAATTAGCAAATATGATTTGATATTTCATTGCACTTCAACAATATATGGTAATCAGAAGCTGTTTTTATTTGGATAATTTATGGTAGATGCACCAAATGCTTTCAACAATCCGCATTTAACAAGAGACACTCGCAGAGAAAAATAAACTTTATTAGTGACAAGAAAAAGTTAATTTTGGATTAATTAGAAGAAAAAAATTTCGTATTTTATGTCGTGCATAGTTCATATATTCTAATTACATAATTTAGAAGTAAAAAGTAATTTTAGATCATATAATTTAAATGCATTTCTAATTAATTTTAAATTGTATAATCTAAAAAAATTCAAAAGGAATAATTTAACAGTGAAATATTAATTTAAGATTTAGATTATTTTTTTTGGAATTGAAATATAACACCTAATTATTTTAACTTTAACATTTGAAAATTTGTTTGAATGACATAATTAACGAGTGGAAAAAAAAATAATTCTAGATTCAATTAGTGTGATTGGTGGTGCAATAAAGAAAAAAAAACATTATTACATAAATTATTTGAATTGATGTATGCATAATATAACTCAATTAAAAATACTTCAAAAAAGTTTGTAGATTAGATTATACATTACTCAGTTTTCATCTCACTAAGTCAATAATCCATATTTTGTTTTGATAGTCAGAAAAATATTTAAAAGAATGTTGGACACTGTTTAGTTTGAGAAAGTATTCTTTAATTTTTAATTATCAAGTTGTCTTATTTTTATATTGTTAAGAACTGAGAAAAGCTTTAATTGTTATTAAATACAATCATAATATTAAAATAAAGTAATTATATAACAACTACAAACTATTTAATATTGAGTCAATATATAAAATAATACTCACAATTCTATTAAGTATGTTTTATCAAAAAGTTATTATTTGATTCATTCTAAGTGCTTTTGGATTACAAATTTCAGTTCTCTGTGTCAGGGTAAATTTATTAGACCAAATTGTACATGAAAGTCATGTTTTAGTGTCTGTAAGAATTCTTCTCGACTTCTCTTTACATGATGTTTTGATAAACAATGTTTAAGTTATTGAGTTTTTTTTTTTCAATAATAGATTTTGTATTTAATATTTCGAATGAACTACTGTATACATCATATTATTCTTAATTAAAACATGCATAATCATTTATAACAAATTTTAATCATGTATACGTAAATTCAGTCCAAATAAAATTGGTTGAGCGGGTTATAAATTAGTTGAGAGAATAAAAAATTGACCAGAGTAATATAAGGTGAATACACTATAATTAGAATCAAATTATAAATAATAGAGATGTTATAGAGTAAAAATAAACATTACATATCAAAATTCTATTGGATGAAAATATTATATACTTTATTATCCGTTAGATGATATGATATGATTCTGAAAAAGATAAGAAATAAAAATAAGAATTCAAAGAGAAAGAAAGGGATGGATAGAAAGAAACAGAAGCATGTAATTGAAAAATTAAAGGAACAAAAGGAATGAAAAGACAAAAAAGAAAGAATGGAGAGAAGGAAGGAAAAAGAATTGGCCTTAGACCAAAGAAGTTTTTCGACGACATTTAGTATAAATGGGCTATTAAAATAACCAAGTACTATTTAATTTCTTTTCTTTTTTTTTCTAAATAAAAAGAGTGAAAATGCTTGACCAAATATAAAAAGGATGCGAAGGGAATACAATTTTTAGAACTCAATTAGTAAAATTTCCGATGTACATGTAAATTAGTAAGTATACATAACATATATTAAAACATAATTTCAAATTTTAAGAAAAAAATTATGATAAAATATATAAAATAAAATAATTGTCTTTAAAAAATTTAATTGTAAAAAATCATTAAAATAATTCAATTCATGAAAGTTTATTTTAACGATCATTTACAGAAGTCTAGTTATATTTTATTTTTATTAAAGACATTCAATATTAAAATAAAAATTTAAATATTAAATAATTAATGAGAAAATATTTATTTTTCTTAATAATTAGTTAATAGAAAATATTAATTGAATTTGATATAAAAGTTTATGATATAAAAAATAAATAAAGAGCATGACGATGACTTGAGAAATAGAGGATATATAAAGGTTATTCTATTTTCAATAATAAAAATTGAATTTTAAAACTGTTAGCAAAGTAGTTTCAGTAATTAAATATCTTAACGAAGTTGTTAGATTCAACTTTTCGTTTAGATATTAAGTCGCGATTAGAACTACTATTTATCCTAAAAATGGGTCGATTCAATAGGAAGATAACTATACCTCCTAATCATATATACAAAAAAGAATATTGAATTTATGATACAGGAGGAATTTTCTTTCAACTTGATTTGTTGAAATTCTTTTGATACTTATATGTATTGATTATTGATAAGTAATAATATAATGTTAAATTTAAACAATACTATGATCCTAAATCCAAAGCAAAACTATCAAAAGCATTAGTTTTAATTTCAAATCATGTTTACATTCTGAAATATGTCTCAGTTGGTAAAAGGTTTATTTTCCAAACATATTGCACAGTTTATATAATAAAGCATCCCGCATGATTTTGGATTGGACTTTACGGAATATATTTTTTACATTTAAGAAATCTCATTTCGAAATCATGTACAAAAAAAATCTTACAAATACTAGAAGAAAACTTGTTGCCACTGCTTTATATGTACACATATCCTTTCTTTTGTCAAAATTAAAGTCCAATCTAATCTACCATAATTACACGTCATTTAAAATTTCCATTATTCTTAATCTGTGAAGTACTCTTTTAAACAGTTAAAGTAAAGGAAACATTATTAAAATTGCAACTTCAAGTAGGTTACTGTTGAGCAGAATAATTTGTTGGCCTACCTTGGTCTACTGTGCTGCAATATTATTATTGTTGTCCAATATTTACCCTCCATTTATGACATACGATACATAATGTCATTTTTATTGGTTCATGCCTAAAAAATTTGAAGCATGCAATTTAATTAAAACTGAATTAGAATTATTTCCTTGAGCCTCCACCTTATGCAAAACAACAGTAATGCATTTATTGCTGAAAGTGTAAAGCATGATAACAGAGCAAACAACAATGAATGGCTTCTATACACAAACCTACTAACTTGGCATCAAACACTCAACAAATTCTCAGTTGCCTTCATTTTATCCTAGTTCTTGTCATAATCTTCACTATTCCTAACCACCAATACAAGACATAGTAAGTCCAAGAGAGTTCGGTTTCTTCCACGCAACATTCTATTAATTCATAATTTTTCAAGTTGAAACTTCCCTTAACTTTTCTCCTAGGAAGTAACATTTATTTCTCTGTGCTTCTTACTAACATACATACATATAATACAAGTAGCATACACTAACATGGAAAAACCTTGACAACAATGTGCTTTTCAACAAAAACTCTAAACTCATTCTCTTATTTGCTGATGTCAATTTCTAGAGGGGGCGTTCTTTTTTCCTCTTTCATACTACTACCTATGTAATACAATAATAATACTAAGCACTATATCTATAACTCACCAATTCTTAAAGTCCTAGACCAAGTAATTAATAATGAACAACAAAATGTTTATAAATGATGTGAAGCTAGAATACTCCTAGTTAAGTCGTGACAGATATAATTTTAAATCCTCCAATGATACTTTCTGTTAATCTTCTTTTCCTTGTTGGCATTCCATTAATGTTCTTACACACTCACTGATAAATAATTAAATATTTTCTATGTTCGGTTTTTCATTGTTTTATATAACATGTTCAGATTCACATTATGAAATACTATATTTTAGTAGAGTATTAACTGCATTGCTTTTTTCGTAAAGTCACAAATTTGTCTGACACAAACTAAACAAGGTTTTGTCTACTACTTGATCGATCAGAACTAGGACGTTTCCCATCTCAGATGGGACTGCATGAAGTTACTTCCGCAGCAAACACCAAAATCTCTTTGATATGTCAGCTGATTCACAAGGTTCACTTATTTGTCTCTCAGAGTTCCAAGCCCTGCTTTGTTAACCCCGTCTGAAGTTAAACTATAAAAAAGTTTTAGTCCTCATTTTTCTCTTCCAACCTCTCTCCTTCTAAGGTACTGTTCCACTTTTTTAGGAACACCATGAGAACAATGGTTGCCACTTTCTCATATCCAAGCTCTACCTACTTTGTTAGGTCTTGTTCCATGAGAGAAAACCATGACCAAGTTAAGCTGCCAGTGAACACCAGCATCAGAACTAATGGGAGTTTTAGGTCGCCAATTAAAGTTGAGACACTAAGCCAAATAGCTGCAACTACTTCCACCACTCTTGGTCAAGCTGTTACACTTGATGAAAATGGTCTGCGCCAAAACATCCCAACAAAGAAACAGTTGGTTGATCCTCATCGCCAAGGGCTCATCACTGAAGGTGGAGTTGGTTACAGACAGACCGTTGTCATTAGGTCCTATGAAGTTGGAGCTGATAAAACTGCCACTCTTGAAAGCATCCTCAATCTTCTTCAGGTGATTAATTAAATAAACATGTTATTGTCATGTAACTAGAGTTTTCACTGCACAAAAAACATTAGGGCTTCATTGTTTTGTTGCAAAATGCAATCTTGCGTGCAGGAAACAGCATTAAACCATGTTTGGATGTCTGGGCTGCTCGGTGATGGGTTTGGGGCGACACATGGAATGGTGAGGAACGATCTCATTTGGGTTGTTTCAAGAATGCAAGTTCTGATTGATTACTATCCCATCTGGTAAAGTCCCTTTTCACCACGGTTATTACAAGGACATGAACGAATGTACCTGTGTGCCCTTCAAATGATTTTTCTGTTGTTGGAATATACTAAACGAATTGAGAATTTTCAACTCGCTTGAGACAAGTCTTGTCAAAGTTGTTGTACTATGTTGAAGGTTTTCCTGAAATCTTCTCCGTATTCAACAACTCTTGTCTTGTACTGATTTGACGGCAGAAAAAGCTACAAAATATGTGTACCTCTTCAAGTGGAATTACTTTGTGACTTGTACCAATTTTGATGAAATGAAATTTTAGTTTTACTAGCATATAGTTGATTGAGAAAACCATAGTAACTAGAGATGAATTTGACATGTGTCAGGGGAGAGGTAGTTGAAATTGACACATGGGTTGGAGCATCAGGCAAGAATGGAATGCGGAGGGACTGGCTGATAAGGAGCCAAGCCACAGGCCACATTTTTGCACGTGCAACAAGGTATGTACTATGCACTATATATGCATGTTGCACAATGTTTCTAACAATTTTCAAATTTTCCACGTTTTATACCTGTGTGCTGATTGAGATAAGTCATAAACAGCACGTGGGTGATGATGAACCGAAAAACAAGACGCCTCTCCAAAATGCCAGAAGAGGTGAGAGCAGAAGTTGCACCTTGGTTTATAGAGAAGCAAGCAATAAAGGAAGATGCTCATGAAAAAATAGTCAAATTGGATAAAGAGGCAAAATACATGCATTCTGATTTGAAGGTACCTATTGCATATGTCATTTGAGTTTAGTACGTACTGTCAATCTTAAAATATGTCAATCAATCAGAAATCATTAAATAATTTTTGAAGTAGTCACTATAGAAGTGAACAAATTTACCATGTTTAACAATTTGTAAGTGGATAATAGCATAAAAAATCTTGCACTAGCAGTACATGTACTATTTACTCTTTACCCTATTGCATTACAGTTAAATTACTGCTGGCTCTGCCACAGCACAAAGAATGTACACAATTATTGACTTTGTGCACCTCTTCACTTTTCAGCCCAAGAGAAGTGATTTGGACATGAACCAACATGTTAATAATGTGAAGTATGTAAGATGGATGCTAGAGGTAAATTGCAAAGGTTTATGAACTCAATAGTCAATAGTCATTGATTAGTCCTTATAGAGCATTCATCTCATAGTTAAGTCTCAAAGTTCTATTGTTGATTGCTTCTACAGACCATCCCAGACCAAATTCTGGAGGGGCACCAATTATCTAGTATCACACTAGAGTACAGAAGGGAGTGTGGAAGCTCAGATATAGTTCAATCCTTATGTGAACCTGAAGAGGATGAAATGCTTCATGGTGTGGTAGAACCAGATTACTGCACAAATCTTCTCAATGGGTTATCATCAGATATTGTAAATGGTAGTGGAGTGCTGAGTTACCTTGAGCAGAGGCCATTAAGGTATACACACCTTCTACAAATCAAAGGAGAGAGACAAAACGATGAAATTGTCCGAGGAAGGACAACATGGAAGAGGAAGATTGTTACAATGCCATTTTCCACTTAGACTTGGAAGGGACAAATGTTGGCATATACTCTTGTGTACGTACCAAGAAATTCTTGGTCTAAACGAAAACGGGATATGATGGGAAAAAGACAACCAGGAAGTGTTTGGAGAAAAACAAAATATATGTAAACAATTCTAATGAAGTGTAAGTTGTGATCTAATTTGATTTATGAAATCAATATAAAATGTGATTAGTTAGTTGTAAATTGTGTTCATAAGGTATATTATGATTTAAACTAAAATAAAAATGGTTTCCGACAAATGGAAGTAAAAGCAGATCTCACTAAAATAACGAAAGGCATCTCCATATTGAAAAAGCAACATTAGGAGCAACTTCAATAGTAGACATGAAACAATTATAAACATGTAAAAAGGCACCCTTACAACAAGATGTTTTTCCTCTTATTTTTAATAGCTCTCACGGTTTTACTCGAGTGTTATTGTCCTTTCTTTCTTTCCAACACAACACTTTGAAGTTATACTAAATCTATCGTTATGCTCTCTTTACCTTGTATTGCCTCCCTCTAATAAAATTCTGAACCACGCCGTTGTGTACGCATTATTACGTAAACACCAACATGCTTCGGTGCATGCATTATTACGTAACTGTTCAAGCACTATTCTTTGTTCTGCATGATTAAAGTTAAACGATTTTTATTGTCTCCTTTTTGGTGAAAATAGTTTTAAATTATATACTTGCATGCAAAAAGAATAAAAGATCCAGTAAAAATATTAGTAAGCAAATGTTCAGTTTTGTAGTGTAGTTATTTTTATATCATACGATAAAATATTAAATCTGAAATGATCACTGATACTGCAAATGGTTGCCTAATAATATTCCTAATAATTCATGATAAATTTAGACAATTGCTGAAGCAAAAACATTCTTCACTCAAAATTTCATTAAAATGACTGGATACACACGTTTCAGATGATTAATTCCGATGGAAGGGAAAGAAATTGGCCAATTTACCAATGGTGGAAACCTATTCAAAAAGCAAGCCTCATAAATAACAGGTGCACCTCTCTACCAGCTGCTGGAACTAATATTTGCCGCCCAAAGAAACTGTGATCCACTACACTAAGCTAGGAGAATTAATATTCATTTACAATTTAATTATGAGGTTGATGATAGTATTTACACCATGTGTGTATGGCTATGGATTGGTATCCATAAAAATGAGGAAGGAATCAATCAAAGAATAATATTGCAACTGCAATAGTAGTAAAATTATCGCCTCTTCTTGTTCCCTAGACTGCGATGGATTTGCCAAGACCACAAAAGCAAAAATGTAACAATGGCCACTCCAACACTCGACCAGAATATTACCAGCCATATAGGCATTGGTTTAGGATACAAGCCTGTGGAAACACGACCATCATGTACGCAATCAGTGAATTAAACAATTATCAATGCTAACCTCTAAATATGACACACAATACAAGGATTTATACAAGATACCTACGTACCGTGTCCAAACTTAATGCAAATCAGAAGTTCCACAATGCAGATGGCAAGAGAGAGCCAACAATATGCTCCAACCTTCTTCACTGGCTTTCTGTACAAATCACAATATATGGACATAAAATGTCAAGAACTCGTTAGGATGTTGCCAATGCCATTCACCAACATTCAATAGACAATATATAAATAGAAAACATGGGAATATATACCTGTCCTGAAGGTATGAATTGTACTCACGAATTGTTGGAATTGCAAGTAACCACCACAAAATCAACCTATATATGACAACTGAATTTCGAGGAGGTATCCAGAGACAAAATTTCAAAAAGAATGTGTTGAGCTCTACTGTCAAAAATACAATGCAAAGACTAAGCACTTGAATGAAACGCCAAGGACCAAGAAGTGGATGCCACTCGTCTTTGTCCCACTGAGCCGGTGTGAATTGACCCAATGTTCGTTTCACCTAATGCCAATATCAAGTAACATAGATCAATCAAGTCACATACATTTAGTCTCCTTAGCAATCATAATAAATTACTAATAGTTAACTAACATTGTCTGAGATGGTGAGATGAAGTGAATTGTACTAGATTATTATTACAAGATTAAAGAAGGACAATTTTAGTAAAAACATCTGTCAGAGCATAGGCAATTGGCTATTGCTCCAGCAGGCAAAGAAAAAGACAATAAGTTTAGTTATTTCAATTTCAATAGGAATCAAACACTCAAGCATAATGAAATAACTGATGACAGACAAACATACTTTTCCAATTATATTAGGCTGCTGGCTTAGACCGACCCATTTGTATGTTTTCCCATCAAAGTATCTAACAGTATGCATTCCTGCCCAAATTCCTGCAGATTAATTAATTCAACAGATGTTATAATCAGCTGAAACAATTTAAAATCCAAAAAAAATTAATTCAATGCAAGAGTTTACTCAATACCACCACAATCATGAACTATGATACTTAAAGAACCACTAAAACTCAAATGATGTACTGAGTGTTCTGGGATGAGCAAATTGTTTAGAAATAAAACAGCTAAACTTGTAGTAAATTTTAAACTAGACTAAGTATAGGCTTGAATAGCTTCCTGGACAGAGTTAAAAAATGTCAATACAATTAATTCCTTGAAGCTTCATTGTAGAATGAAGATCTAAAGGAATTTGAAAATGAATTCCATCGAAGGTTCGTAGTCAACCCGCGATATTTAACAGTTTCCTATCCAAGATAGTTTAAACAACTAGACAGAGAAATTTTCATATACTTTTAAGCTTGAAACAGTGAAGATGCATTCACTAGATGTTAGAATCCTACAGTTTTTCAACATTTAAGGGTCTGGTCATGTTTTTAAAATCAATATTTGTTTTTGTTTTGTTGACAAAATGAATGTCTATAGATGCAATCTGTAATTATGGTGGTACAATAAATAAGTTCATTCTTCAACTAATAAACCGTAGGTAATGTTTGAAACTTGCCAAAAAGAAAACAAAAATGGATCCAAAACTCTTACCGAACCAATTGCAGATCAAGATGTCAAGAATAATACTGTCCCACCAGCACTCGTTGAAATTTGGCAACATGTGACGAAAAGTATACTGAAAATGCGAGCATAGAATACTTTGTAAGCAATCCGATAGTATAGTTATTCCAACGCAACAAAAAGGTCAAAGCTTCATGGAGGCACAAACCCCCAACCACCTATCTCAAAATATAAAAAAAAAAAAAAAAAAGTGTATTAATCGAATAAGTATCAGGGCTTACCTCCACCAACTCAAAACCAATCGATAACACCCAAAGAAGGGGCTGATTACGAATCAATATTGCCTTCCCCCACCACCCAATAACATGAGCTAGAACAAACTCATCAAAAAGTGTCTCCTGGAAAATGAAACATAATACAAGCCCCGTGTTAGATCCAAATGTGATAATGGTATAAAGTAACTTTAGGAGAGGATGCAGAAAATCAAAGGTTGTGAAAGAAATCATACATAAACATTCTTAAACCTGCTTGCAGGGTTTTCAGGCAGATATATACGGCAGTCGGCGCCATAAGATCTTTCTGGAAGTTCTGCCAAGATCACACAGTAATGACAAATTTTTAAACTGAAGGAAACAGGCTGATCCATGACTAACCTAAAATGTTTTAAAATTCCAAATACAACACATACATAATGAATTAATTCCAACCAGTTCAAAGCTAAAAAAATAATCGGATTGACTTACCAACACCAAGATCAGGATGAAGAAACTTCATAAACTGTCGAGCATCATCACGCTTCTGTAGGGACAAAATTGAGAATACATGTTAGTTTCACTTGCTGGAAACAGAGCAACAAATGATATATATTTATTATGCCTCAGAAGACACACATGAAGTTAGAGGAAGCTAACAGATGCAAATCAAAAAAGTAAGCAAGAATCCAGTGCAAAGTTTATTTTTTTCAAAGCAGTAAATCTAAGCTTGACAAAATTGCTTCAACTTTACACAACAAGAATTGTCAAACTGAGATATGGAAACCAACCTGAAAAAGTAAAAATGTGAGGGCAACAAGATAAACAACAGCCATCCCATGAACCAAGCGCCAAATTGCAGGATGTGGCCGAATAAGAACCCTGAAAGAAAATGGGAAAACATTTATTCAGGTAATAGTCTCGAGAAAATTTTCATCTACTTCAGCTGAACTAAAACTCTACTAATATCATTACTCTTCCACCGTCATACACTATCAAGAGGCAGTGACAAACTCATGTTTATATTATCGTCTATGTTAATATTCTTACATATTCATAAGCAAAAACCATTTTAAGCAGAACTATATTAAAATTTGTATAGAAAGAACGCCCGTCAAACAAAAATAAACACTTTGGATTCCCAGTTATCTTCAAACAGTGGTCTGTGAGTATAAAGTGGTTGCCTTATTCTCTTAACATAAACTCTTGACTTTAAATGTGAAATAAATTAACTTATGAACCCTGGAATTAAATTATTCCAATACCATCTCTCAAACCTGAAACTAAAAGTTTAGATACCCATTCCCCTTCCAAATATAGGCAAGAAAATAATCCAATAATGTAGGAAGTCACCGAAAATAAGGAATATCTTCTTACTCGTTTGGGATCTAAATCTAAACTCAATTAAATTTAATATAATAAAAGGAAAAAAAGTAACTAGACTAATATACACGTCCCAAAACAACATGTAAATGGAAAATACCGAACTAAACAAGATAAATTCATTCTGATTACTCACGTAGAAGGAGCTTGCAGCAGGCAATAAGCAAGAAAAACAGCAATCATTGCCCATACACCCCTACAGAGAAACAGTTGTGCCGGCATTTAGCATATGTTGTACTCAGCAAAATGATAAGCACAACGAAATGAGAAGTAATCAAATTAAAATTACCAAACCTTTTAACAGAAGTAACAAGATCACCAGATGCATCTCTTTCTGGATCAAGTGCTCCACTTGCCCAACTGGCATATACAACAGTGGTATAAAAAACATTAAGTAGGCGGAAGAAATTTGATTTTATTGAAGAACAAAATTTCCAAGTAGATAAAAATACACCACTAGTTAACATTAATTTATCCATCTAGACACTCACATGAGAAAGCAAGCTCCAATAAGTAACAATGTGATGGTGCGAGGCTTGTATGCCCAAGCTGTCCATGGATCATGTTCATCATCTACATTTGACAAATGAGAATTACCATTTTCTTTAATAATATCATTTCTCTTTACTCTTGCATGACCGTTGGACTCCATATTCAGTGTTCCACAGAAGCTATACTCTCTACCTACAATCAAAATCAAAGAAATAAGATCATTTAGAGATGCTATGACAAATAGCCCCCGTGTTGTATTATGAATATATAAAGACATCCGCTTAATTCGTTAAAAATCCAGAAGATGGAAACAATGAAAGACAGCATCATACATAAAAGCACACCAAACATTTATTATTCACAATTGAATAACACATGGAGCATTAACAAGATTAGTGCTAAAGACCTGTGTGTAATTGCATTTCAGTGACATGATATATACATACGTATATATGTATGTATATTAATTAAATAAACAAGAAATAAAGAGAGTCCACACATGTCATTGTATCTCAGTAAAAAAAATTGAACACATGCATAATAATCACAAACTAGGACTAAACAAGACAGCTCCATGAAAACATGAAACCAGAAGTCTTTTCGAAAAACTAGAATAGCAGTATTGCAAGGGACCGCAGGTTAATATCTGTTATCCTTTGAGTACTAAATACATAACCAACAAGTAAAACAAAAGTAACTTATGTATAACAAAACCATCTTAGGGTTCAAAATTACAGGCCAAACTAAACAAACTCACGCAAATCCACAGAAGCCCCAAATTTGTAACCCAAAGTAGTATCTGGTACAGAATTCAATGTGCTTTTTTTTGTGTCTGAGAAAAATCATTGATTGACAGCCCAACAGTCCATCACAAATTCTACAGTATATAACAGAACTCGCCAATATCTTGAACACAGTACTACCCATCAGCATCTTAACACATATATGACACCACATGCATCCGCATCACAAAGAATCAAACTGAGTAATCAACGGATCCCCATCAAGAGCGAACTCAACAAACCATTGAAGCCAAAAGCATATTATTATTTAAAAAAAATAGAAAACACTCATTAATTTCAAACGCATTGCGTCACAAACGTTAGAAAAGCATTCAATTTCTGAACAAAGGCAAATTACCAAAGGCGGTTACATCAGCACGATGGATCTAAATCTGGCAGAAGAAGCAAAACCCATTACGGCAACGCGTAATTGAAGCCCGTATGGATGCATGTAACAGCGAAAGCAATAGCAATCGAAGCAGGGCGAAGTGGGGTGGCCGAAAAAAAGCAACTTTTGAAAGGAAAAGAAAAATGGAAGAATTGAAGGAAGCGAAAACGGAAAAGGGAGGAATAAAAAGCGAAAAGAAGGAAAAACGGTACAGTGAATGTCAGGAGAGGAAGTAGATTCGAAGCACAATCGAGAAAGAACGCAAAGCGGAGTGCGCGTGTGAGTGTGTGCGTGCGAGTGATGATAGATATTATGCGGATATGATATGATTCGTAACGAAAAAGAGGTTATACACAGAGAGAGCGAAAAAGCAGGTTATAATAAAGGCTTTGTTGCGCTGTTGCATAGAGAGAGAGACTTACGCAGAGAGAGAAAGCTGAGAAGGTGTGAGTTGGGCAGACAAAGGACCCCTGGCCGTACGATTGGAGAAACGAGAAGATCGCAGCCGTGGGATCAGAGTAATGAATGATGAATGGAATCAGAATCAGAGGAAGAAGAAGATAAGTGTGAGACTCGTTTCTCTTTCCGCTGCTATGCTTAATGAATGGCGAAATTATAATATTTATAGAGATGTGTTTGGGTTGTGTTGTGGGTGAAAGAGGGGCAAAATGGAGATATTTTTATTCTTTTCTCTCTATGGGTGAAGAAGAAGTGAGTGAAAGTGTGTTCGTGTGTGGTGGCTGTGTTTTTGAGCAGAGTCTGCAACAGCGGCGAAAAGGCGAAGGGTGATGATGAGAAAAAATTAAAAACACACACAGAGAGAGAAAGAGAGTACGACGGTCAAAGATAGATTTCAAGATGTTTTAGATACGCACGATGACGATGATCATGAATCATGGACCAAAACTTCTTTTCTTTTTTCTCTCCCCACTTTGCCCCTCTCCCTTCTCCTTATTTCCCTTTTCTTATCCCTCTCATTTTCTACAAGATAAAATAAATTATTATTATAACTAACAAATCCTAACATGAAACACCTTTCTGTGACAAAGTACAAGGACCATTATATCCTCTCCTATTAATGAAATTCAAACTAGGTATGTAAAACTATGATTGATTAGCAGTGACTAAGATAAAGGAGATGCCTCTTAATGGTTGTGAAATTGTACTTGGGATGGTATGGGTAAAGAATTTGTGCATTTATTTGGTTATTTTACCTGTATTGTGTGAGTTTTGGTGCAAAATATCATTTTCAAGTGTTTTCTACAGATTCCCTTCTTAATGTTGAAGGCATTAATTAACGAGCACAAAAATACAATGTGGGGCAAAGCCCAATTCAATCCTACAACTGCATACAACAAACGCAACCAAAATTAATTAACCCTCTATTTTTGAGAGGAAAAATCTTGAATATTTGTTTGTGGGGTTTAATTATATTGATGTTTTTACGAAAATGTGGGCAGCAAATTATATTTCCGAGTGAGGTATAGATCGGAAAAGAAATTGTTTTTTAGTGGAAAAAGCATACAGCAATTTAGTGAGTGGACTCATCTTTAATGAGATACAAAATAATGACATCTATCACAATCGGGCAACTAATCGTACACACCTTAAACACTTTCTGTCATCTTGCGTAAATCTTTCTAATTTCTACACTTTCTTCATTTAACATTTTTCTTTTTCCCTCTTTCCCTTTCATTCAACTGCTTGTGAGGTTCGTGTCAATCGCTTTTTGGTTTTTCAACTTATCACTGTGATTTATTATGTTCCTCACTGTTACTGTTACATCCAAATTCATTTCATTGCCAGAACAACCAAATAACACCATAAAAGTAATGTGGACACACACGTTTTTACATGACAAACCTCTCTTTTCACGACACATATTAATAATAATCAGACATTTATTACGTTAGTATGATATAATAATATTATTATTTTGTTATTTATCCTTATAGTATTCTCGTATAATTTTTCATACTTTATCAAGTCTGAAAATAGCATTCTTCAATTATATAGAAAACAATCTCAACTTTAACACCCAATACTTACCAAATTTCTTCAAACTTCAATATTTAAGCTACAATCAGACGTATGCAATGTCAATTCAACTCCAAACTATTGTTTTAATTCCAATAATTAACATAATTTATAGTGTTTTACACCAAACACTATAAAATTATAATCCAAACATATAAGTACACTCAAATCTAATATAATATTACACATCCAAAGCAATATATAAATATTAACTGCTCTTATTTAGAAGTATATTTCCCCTACTTAAGATTTTCTTTAGCAACTCAATCCCTGTACCAATGATATTTCATCTTTACCAAACATCACAAGAAAAAAAAATATCCTGAGAGAGATTGAATCACTTACTGAATCAAAACTTTAATCAAAATATATTGTTTTCCTTTTTTTGTTATCTTAGTACCTCCTCATGTGACGACACACAAAATTCTAATATTTTTTAAACATGAAGAGAACTTATAGAAGTGTGTATTAGAAAATAAATTTTTGAATAAAATAAAATTGAGTGCATGCAATAACCTTAAATCTTATAATAGTAAATAATAAATAAAATATTTTGTAATTAAAAACTAATTATTATAATAATTACCAACACAAAAAAAAAAACAGTTATTAAATTTTACATTAAAATTATAAAAAAATATCTACATAAAAAATGATTATAAAATGACTTTTTATTAAGTTTTATAATGATATAATTACCCAACAAAAGCATTATCTTTAAACTATTACTCATTGAGAATACTTTCTTACGCATAATTGAATCAGTAAAATTGGTTGGGTTTGACAAACATAAAAATGATAAAAAAAACGTGTAAAAAAAAAGTTAAGAAAACAATCAACATTATTAATTGTTAAAACTAATTTAGTATTATAATAAAATTATTAAAAATGTAAAATATTTTCAAATACTATTAATTTTTTCAAATATATCCAGATGATTTTTTCCCTAAATTTGATATAGTAAAAAAATAAAGAATTAAGCAAAATCACAACCTGTGTCTATTGAATAAATTGCATATTTTAAAATAAACTTAATATTAAACAATATAATTTTTTTTTGAAATATTAAGTATTAAATCTTACGTTTGCTAGATTGGTTAAAAAAAATAAAGTAATTAAAAATATAATCCTCTTAGCATATCATTTATATTTTATCTGTGAAAATATATTTAATAAACCGTCTCAAAATTTTATCATTATTTCATAAACATAATTAGAAATCGATCGAAAGATGATATTTAGATTTCTTCTATATCTCCTTATGTTAAGGTACTTAATGAAACATAATCAAGTGATTGAGGCAAATTTTCTAAACTAGTATAATTTTTGTGTGAAATTCTAATGATACAATTTTTTTTTTCAAATTTAGGTAAATGATGCAAAAGTTGTACAATATCATTATTAATAAATCATCATTATTATACCATTTAAGTTAAGATTATGTTAAATCATAAAAAGAGAACATGATTTTAGTTAAATAAATTTTAATTAACCAATTAATTGATTAATTAAAATTATTAGACAAGTGGTTTCAGGGTGATTAATTCTCTCACTCTTCCTCTCATGTGTTTTTGGATGTTGTATTGGATTGTACACATATAATTAATGTATAGTGATGGATAAGCAGTTTTAAAAATTTTGAGAAATATGTAATGATTGAAATTAATTGTCATAATTGAAATAAGATGTGAAGTTAATTTGAATGAAAAATAGTTAGTTGTTGTGAAGAAAAAAATTTAAATAATTTTGAGAATTTTTATAAAAGAAAAAAAAAAAAAAAAAAAAGAAGTAGTTTAGAAATTTTGTTAAAATTACAGCAATAATTATTTTTATAAAAGAGAAAAAAAAAGAGAGGACCTAGTTTTAAGAAGAAAAAAAAATCTAAATAAGTTTTAAAAACTAACCAGTTT
>Ga0209700_106091_pt1 | contig 19259 bp, 14 predicted proteins | sample SiratroredBW_FD_187528 | JGI IMG/M metagenome (GOLD analysis project Ga0209700, IMG submission 187528) | Root nodule microbial communities of legume samples collected from California, USA - Siratro red BW (SPAdes) (version 2) | ecosystem: Host-associated > Plants > Roots > Nodule | place: USA...
AAAAAAAATTAAAAAAAAAAAAAAAAAACATGTCTCAGATTTTCACACTATGTTGTTTGACTGGAAAGCATATTAAGTTGCTCTGCAGTCTGCTTTATAATGGGTGGGTGGTAGCAAGGACAATTCAAATAAGCTCTGATGTTTGTGTTTCTTCTGAACCTTGTTATTATGTGCATGGACCCAGTAGTAGGGAACATGTGCAATGAATATTTGCATACATTACCACCACTATTAGGATTGTTAGGGAGGCCACTTTCCAACAACAACAACAACCAAATTCTCCCTTACTCATCTAATGGACTACCCTATAGACACTGCATATTTTTATCATTACTTCCATTGAATATCACATTTTTTCTTTGATTCATTGCCCTGAACCATAAACGTGGGTAACTGCTAAACCTTAATCTAACCTTCTAAGTTCTAACCTTAATCAATATCTAAGTTAAATGGTCTTGCACAATGTAGGGAGTAAAAATAAAGTGTTTGCAATTGCAATGTTGGAGTTGTTGTTCAAAGTTGTTTTAAGAAGGAAAAGTAAGTCTCAGAAAACTACAAAAGAGTACTATGTGCCAATTGTACTACATATTATTCCCTTCCCATAGGGGTATTTACTTATTTGCAAATTACAGTTCTCTCCTGCCCCCAACTTTATATCATTTGGGACATATTCCAAGTGAAATGACTTTGTCAAAATGGTAAATACCACTACCATTTCAGAAATCGGGTTGGTCGTCTGATTTTTTAGGTGAATCAATAATTGAAAGAGACTCAGACTTCAAACCTAAAATCAACCTATCCAATCCAATCTCTTCAACACTATAAATACTTCATTTCTTTTCAATTCATATACTACGTTTTTGGTTTTTCACTCGTGTCAAAGAAGATGCACTGAATATTTGAAGTTTTTCTTTTTTGCTTTATTTGTATGTTTCAAGTCTTCAATTTTTTTGTATTTCACTATTTTTCTTGTTTCTTATCTTCAACTTGAATTTTGACAATTTTAAAACAATATCTATGTACTATGTTTTCTGTGGGTATTGTCCCCAAAGAAACCACATAAAACAAACTCTAATATTATTTATAGATAGATTATACAACAAAGTATCAAGCATCTAATAAAAATCCCTTTTGTTGGTCATGTCGTGGAGAAGAGAAAACCAAACACGGCCCAAGATACCCATCATGCACCTTTCTAAGTTATCAACATCTCATGATTGTGAAGCTTTGGAGTCAAATAGTATTAATCAAATACGTTATCAAAAATATTGTTTAATCATCAACAAAAATAGAGTGATTTTGAGGAAAAGGGAAAATGTTGTAGTGAAGTTGCATGATGAATGAAAAGATGGAAAGAGAAGCATTGTGGAATTGAGAGAGCAAATGATGATTGTGTGGCATGTTATGTTGGTGGTAAAGTTGCATAAAGAGAGTATTCTATTGTGTAAGTCTTTTATTTTTAAAGCATCACGAGCACCTAGTGCTTTTCAAACGTGAATTCTCAAATCAATCACTTTGATAGCCTCTAGGAATTTCAACGAAAGAGACCAAACGATTCCCTTGTTTTTTTTTTTTTTCATTTAATACAAGATTCGTCATACAAATAAAAATTAATATTGTATAAAGTAGTTTGAGATGGTTGAAAATTCTTTTAACCAATTAGCAGAGTAGTATGAAATAACATTGGAAAATGAAAAGGGATATATTGCAAATATCTAATGGAAAAAAATGTAATTGTGCAATGAAAATAAGTAAGTTCTTAGTGTCCAAATTTTCTTTTTTATTTTGTAATGTAATAGTAAATTTTATGTGAAGAAATCTATTTTATTAAAAATTAAAATTTTCTAACAAATTCTTTTCTTCTAATCCTATTTTTCCATTCACAGATTTTAAATTTTATTTGAAGTGTCAATACCATTATACTCAAATCAATGACATGTTAATTAAAAATGATATTTTATAAGTGAGTTAACAAAAACTGTTTTTATTATTTAGAGATTTAATTTTGATGAGTAAAATATGAATTTACAATTTATGATACATTCTCTGTGTATTATATAATAGAGATCAAATGAAATCAGTATAAGTTATACAAATTATGATACATTCATTTTTTTATAATACAATATTTTACAACTTCACATTTGAATTATAATCAAATATTACCTTGATTATGTATTAAATTTTAGAAAAAAAACAGCATTAAAATAGTTATGTATATATAAAATATAATTGTGTGTAAAATTGCTGCTGAATTGGGCCACATCATGGTTATAAAATCTCTAGTTGTTATCTTTTTGCTGTCACTGGGGCATACTGCCAGTGAAGTACTATATGGTCCAATTAGAAACTTATAATCATATCCTTTGAGAAAATAAAAAAAAGTAGGCTTAATTATTAAGTTATATAACTCCGAGGGAAATTTAAAATGTCACAAGTGATAATGTGAAGATACTAGGAAATGAAAGCATTGTGACAAAAAACTTTATTGAGCAAACCTTTTCGTAAGCATTTTAAGAGAAAAAATGAAATAAAGTTTTTTTTTTTTAAATTAATTAATGTACAAACTAATTTTTATAAATATTCTCATAAATTATATGTATTTGATAAATAATCAATTTAGTATAACAAATATTTACATATTTATATTTTATTCTTAGTATAATAAAAATAAAAATAAAAACTATAATCTTAATATAACGACTTTAATTTTTATTAGTTTTTTTTATATAATTAAGCATATTTTTAGTAATTCTTTTGTATGTTTATTAAAAGGAATTTTTAATCTTTATTTTAAATTTAAAATTTTTAGTGTTTCTTTTGAAATTAAAATATTAATTTTTTTAAGACCATATGAATTCAATTACCTCCATTATCATCGGAGTTTAAATAAAATTCACGGAATCAAAACTTTTGTATTAAAATTGTAATTATTCTTTTATATTAAAAAATAAAATATGTAAATCCTGCTTATATTGAATCAACTATTTATCTGTTTAAGTTTTTATTTTAAATTGTAAATTTAGTTAACAAAAAAGTCAATTTTCTCTTTTTCTTCTTATTTTTATTTTTTAAAGTGTTCATAGATAAATTCGTCTAAAAAAATTCAAAATGTTTAAACAAAAAGGATAACAGAAAACATCATTACAACGAACCATAGTGCTACAATTTCCGCATGTTTCACTACACATTTCAAAGTACAAGACTTCTGTAAAAGATGAATCGAAGTTACTGCCACTAACTTCTGCATTTTGGAATGATTTTGATCTAAATTCTAAGTGAATTGCAAACACAGGCTTTATCATTGTGCAGTGATTATCTCTGACCTGAAGCAGTAATGAGGCAATCAATGTTTTAGAAGAAAGATAAATTATTTATTCGCTGTCAAAATCCTATATTAATGGATCATCAATTGAAAGAAAACATTAGCAGTAATTTGAGACAATGTTTTTGAAGAGTGATAAAATGTTTATTCTAGTCAAAATACTATATTGATGGATCAATACTTGAATGAAGAACTAGTACAGTAGTAATTTGATCATTTATTCAAGTTACTAAATTATGGCTCATTGATTGAATAAAAAAATAGTAGTTGAACGCGTAAACCGATGTCAACAACATAATCTTGAATAGCTTGCAACTTTTCTTAATTCTGTGCATGCATTTATACCACAAATAATTTTGTCAAGTTGAACAAGGAATGAAATGAATGATATCAAACCCCCACATACCTACAATTTTAACACCAATGGACCAACTTAATTTATGTTCAGTCAACCACAAACGCAAAACCTTAACTATGATAGGACAAACACTGAAATGCCTTTCTTCAAGCATCACTGTCATCTTGCTTTCCTTAGCTCAGAAAACAAAATTAAAATCTACAGAAAAACCATTCAGGAAATTTCAGGCTATTCACAAAATTTTCATCTTCTTTTTCATGTATATAAGCATTTGCTGCTTCATCAAAAAGCTACCGTTGACAGTTGATCTAGTTAGCACAAGATAACATCCTCAAGATGATAACTTTTAGCTTGTGAAGAAGTTTATTTCGTCTTTTCTTCTTATTTTTCTCTCTTAGAAGTGTTTATAGAAAATTTTGTCCCTAAGATCCTAGCTAGTAAACTTCTTCACAACCTAAAACTAACTAATACATAAGTTGAAAAATCTGATTTTGGATTAGGTAATACTAGAGAACTTATTCAAATTAACTTATCCGTAAACAAATTTTAACTAAAAGCTGAAATTTATTTAATTTTTCTTTCATATTTTGTTCTTCTAAAAATACTTCTGAAGAAGTTTATCAAACATACTCTACATGAATTGGAAGAATAATAGGATATGAACAATCTACATGGTGGCGAAAGAGATTACCGTGTATTAGTGTGAGAGCTCATAGTTGCTGAATGTTTTGGATCCTCTTAACGCTGTGATGATGGGATGTGACCTGAATATTCTGCTTTAGAGAGAATAAAATATCATGAAGTGCTCTTCACTTCATCAAATCATGCCATGTACACCCAGATCAATCATCAGTACAATCAATAATTCTACATAAAAGTTTGTTAAGATCGTTCTTCACAAAAATTGAACAAATCCAGGGGGTGAACCGCTGTTTGCAAGTTTATCGAGAATGAACATTTGTGACTACACGTGAACAAAAAAAAAAAAAAAAAATGCCAAAAAATTATCCACACACAAACCAGTGATCTCTTAAGCACAAACTAATTATAATGGAAATAGTTACGATACAAAACACTCGTAATATACAGAATGTTGCTATTATAGATGCCACATTGCAAGTAAGTTTGTGTACGCAAGTTAATCATATACATTTTAACAGCTTCTAAGTCTACCATGTTTCCCTTAATGAGATTGATTTGTTAAGACCTGTAAGTGAAACGGAGAAGAACAGAATACTGTCAACTGCTTCTAAGAACACACAAGATGTAGAAAATGATAGCACGCATTAAAATCACTCATTGTCATCTCTTTATACAAAATTCTTCAAAACAAGAACCACTAAACCTTTTCCGACTAGTTATAGTAGGGAATAGAACAATGTCACAAGGTTCTATCACAAAATGTCGTTAGACAAACTACCAAAGATCCTATCATGATTAGCTTGCAAATCTAAACTTGCTATGTGGCATCTAATAGCAACATACCGTATAATGTCTAGACAGAGGTTATCCCATGTCAAACAACATTCTGTATATTTATTGTCTAGACAGGTTATCCCCACAAAAGGCATGGCATTCTCCAAAGGCACAATTCTAAAATCATATTATGAACATTCTCGAGATATATAATAATACTACATTGGGAGGTTTCCACCAATTAAGGTTCAATTGATAGCATGTTTGAAAGTGCTTTTAGAAGTAAGAAATCAAGTTTAGAATGTAGAAGCTACAGCAGTTAACTTATTAAAATCACATTGAAGATGTCAAACCCAAAATCATACTACAAAGTTTCCTTTAAAGCCAGTCAGCAGTTAATTTTACTTTAGATGGCAAAGCAGAACGTCATTTCTATCATCAAAAGGAAGAAAAGGGGTGGTCGTTTTAGGGTGTGCCAAACATAAGAAAAATATTCTATATTTCTATTTGAAGCTACAACAGAATAACAAATCACAACAGTTTTAATATAATATAGTACTAGAGAACTCTAAACAAGGACAAAAGAATACAAGAACATCGAACAATCAGACACTAATTGAAGGAGAAAAAACAAAGAATAGAAGATTGTCATTGTTAATCCTTTAAAGATTCCTAGCATCATTGTACACTGAACATGTTAGAAAAAAAAATCAAATTAGAAAAAAAAATAAAAAAGGTACATGAGGGCTACTTTTCTTTCCATTATAAGCCAATCTAATGGAACTAAGGGAGAAAAGGGGCAACACAGCATGAAACGTGAACTAGCAGTACCAATATACACAGTAACGCCAAGGGCCGAAATGATGGCATCAATTGCACACAATTCATATTCCAATAATTTCTAAAATCATTGGTGTCTTTCCGTGCTTGCCTTTTTCATGTTCCTTCCATCAGATTCTGTAAAATCCAACCAATATTCCCCTTCCCCAAACCATTACGCGTTCAGCAAAGAATTTCAACCCATTAAATTTATAAATAAAAATGAATTGATAAGAAAACCGAGGAAAATCTATTTCAAGAACAATTCTCGTATCTGTCTTCATCGCTCTTCAAAAGTTGCCTTCTCTTGACTACTAAGAACCCAACCATGCCAACTTGCATGATTACCGCAATGCCAGCAAACAAAAGTCCAACCTTTTTCCCCGCATTCATCTTCGGCGGCGGTGGCGGCGGTGCGTGCAGCCGGTGATGGCGGCGGTTGCGAATGTAACGGTGCGGTGGTGGCGGCGCTCCCATCTTGTTAGTAAGGGGAGGCGGTGTTCCCGGCGGGGGAGTAGCTGAAAGTGTATCAGCAGATGATTGAGGCGGCGGAGGAGACGGTGTTGGAGGTGGTGGTGGTGGCGGCGGTGGTGGAGGTGGAGGGGGCGGAGGTGGGGGACTTGACACCCTAAAAGCCGGTGATCCAGATTCAGCGCCATTCTTCCCATTTTGCTCCTGGGATTGGACAATAAACGCGTAAAAGCTAATGGAAATGCCGAAAATCAAGAAACCAAAGCGCGAAAACGCTGAATCCATGGATTTTGAAGAACGATACGAATCTTCGATTAAGGCTTGTAGTTTTCGGGGGGGTTTCTCCGCATCTACCCCCTTTCGCGTCGGGGGGTCAATCCGATGAAATCAAACGATCCCTTTGAATCTATAACTTCCAATCGAACTGGGTCAGGCGCAAAATCCTCGCTTTCTGGTTCTTGGTCCGAAATATGAACGCACCCTCCAAATCGGCGCTCTCTAGGGTTTTTCCGATTCTGGCCCCGGTGAAAATGCGTGAGGGTTCTGAGAAATTGAAAGAAAAGGGTGAGTGAATCCAAAGAGAGTATTGGGACTAGACCACGAGAAAGAGGTGGATCAAATTCCTCTCGGGTCTCTCTCCCACCTTCTCAGAAATGGGGAAGAACGAATGCAGTTGAGAAGAGAGAGAGAGAGAGAAAGAAAGAAGTGAGAGACAGAGAGAGGGAGAGAGAATACGCGGGGTTCAACGGTTGGCCTAATTTAGGCGAGTAATGAGGTTGCAACATGGAATCTCTGTACCTGACATGACTCACGAAGACAGAGGAAGTTAGAGAGAGATTGTGACATGACGTGTCATAAAGGGTGGGGCCCTATATAGTAAGGTACTGTTTGATTATGTAGGACCCTTTTAGGTATAACCCTCATGGATGGGTCTGATGTGGAGGCCTCCTCCTCTTATCCTAAGCTTGCCTCCATTATATCTTTTATCCCTGTTTTTTCAAAGACAAAAAAAATCTTTAAAAATTGCTGAAAACTGAAATTTGTCTTGAATAAATAACATGAAGGAAAAAATTGTAGGAGAAAAAAAAACTCATACAACCCCAAAATAGTTTAGATCCATTTGTGCATCCAAACTGAGATTGGCTTCATTATTACAGATGAGAATTGGAAGCCACTCCCCCTCCTTAAAGAAACAAAGTGTCCTTTTTTATTCCTATCTTACCTTTATCCAATTGTATTATTTTGTTGTGTTTGGTAAAGAATGTTTGGTGTGTATTTGTACCATACTAATATTTGTCAATCGGAGTTACAGAAGTGAGAGTGCAATTTGCAAATCTAAAAGGAATTAAAAAGTTGTTGTAACTTTTATTATTTTGGATTTATTTTCTGATTGATCCAATGATTCATAATTTTTTTTTTCTTTTATCTGTCATCACTCTCTCTTCTTTATCTTTGCCAGCATACTGTCATCATCTTCTCTTCGTCTTCACATTTCCAAAAGCTGTTTTTTCTTAATCATCTGCCTTTTCAATCTTTGCTATTCTCTGTAACTTCATGGGGAGCATTCCCTTTCTTTTGTTTTTCTTTCGCCATTTTCTCACTACTTGGTTTGATTTTATCTCCTTTGACGTTTAGGTCGCTAATTAAAGGTCCAAGTGATGTTCTTTATCTGTATCCTAGATTTTTCTTTTGCTATTTTTCTTCATTTTTTTGGTTGAGTGTGATAAGTTTTATATGTTTTTCGTTCTTCATTTCTACGTTTTCATCTGTGTGCAGTCACACTTTGTTTCTGAGCTAAAGATGTGATTTTTGAGGTTTTTCTGGTGTTGGGTTATCGTTTTTATTGGATTTGTTTGCTGAATCAGATTCGAGATCTTTATTTTCTATTTTTTTTTTTTAAAAATGTGTTGTTTTTCATATTAGATTTCTTTTTTCTTTGGCCTCAACGTGTCTCTGGGATTTGCTTTTTTATATTTAAACAAGTCAGTTTTTAATTGCTCTCTTAAAATTGTCATATTATTGAGAACTAGAAAAAAAAAAAATCCAAGTTAAGCTGGTTGGATTTGACTCCCTTGGACTTTATATTTTTTAAGTTAACAAAATTCATTTAAAAATTTAAATTTACAAAAAGCGTGATGAAAGAACATAGAATAGAGATGTTGGGAGTTGGAAAAAACTTAATAGCTTAAAGTAGAAATGAATCTTGTGCTCATTTATGTCAGTTTCTTTTGTATGAAGTACTATTAACTATGGTTCTTCTCATCCAAGTTAAATTATATTTATCACCACATCTTGAAACCTTTTTAAAAATAGTCTTTGATAATTTTCTTATGACATTTGTTTTTATGCGCATTATATTACTTTCTTTACTTTTTTTTTTTTTTACTTTTGGGTGCAAAAGTTTGAAACTTTTGCTCATAATAGAGGATACTCTTGCATGTTGTTCGAATATAACAATATAATTAGTTTAGTGAAAACTAGACGAGTAATCATGTGTGAAACTATACACATTTACAATTTTAAACTTTTAAATAATGTAACTTTTAAAAAAAGTTCTCTACATATATTAAAATATGTGTCAAATATACACTTCTAAAATCTCTCGTAGATTTTTATTTTAATTTAACTATAAAATAGTATGCATAGCTATTAATACAGGTATATACAACATCCCATTAAATTTTTAAAATAAAGTTGATCATTTAGGTGTATCTTCTTAAAGTATATTTTTTAAAAATTCATGAGTCAAACACCAATCAACATTCAAAGATAAATGTACATGAGTATAAATTGTGTCATATTTACCTAATTGTTTTTGAATGAATAGAGGAATTTATATTCTACCATTAATTACTATATTATTGACAAGCATATTGAGGTAATCTTTTGATGACGCATACATATTTCTTGTATGGTTTTACTTTCTGATGTTTATTATTTTAGTATGACCAAAGCTTAGAGCATAAATCAATCTTTAATAAATTGATGAGCAAAACTTTATCAAAAAAAATGATTTTGTGTTGTTTATGAACTTATAAACAACTATGTTAAGTTTACAATTATTATCTCTAACTGAACCAAAATTGGATTTCACTCTATTAACAAATAATAAATTATTTAGTCTTTAATAATTATCACGTGTGTTTATTAAAAAAAATAACATTATGATACAATTAACCGTAAGGTAACTACTAAGATTTTAAATTTACAAAACAGATAGAAGGCTCCAATTACATGTTAGTGTTAATGTTTCTCTAATAAACACGTGTGACAATTACTAAAGGTTAAGAACATATGTTCAATTATTTTAAATATTAATAAAGTTCAAATAAAATTAACAGAAATATTAAGGATTTTAAATTTACAAAACAAAAAAGCAAGGATAAAAGACTCCAATTACATATTAATGTTAATGTTTTTTTTAATAAACACACATGACAGTTACTAAAAGTCAAATTAACATGTTCAACTAGTATTAACTAAGTTCAAACAAAATTAACGAATTACAAATTTTGTATTAAAACTATATTTTTTTCTCATTATGTTAAAAATTGTATTAATATTATTGATAAAAAATGATTTTCACAAATAATCAATTATTTTAAAAAATAAATTATTATTTTGAACAAACCGAAAAGTTATACTTTGCAAATAATCGATTATATTAATTCAAAATAATTTATGAATATAATAATAGATTACAATTTCAGTTATTATAAAACTCTTTAAAAATAATTCCCTTCAATCACTTTCAATGTTCTTCTGAAAAAAAAAAAAAAAAAGTTTATGACATTTTAAAGAATGTTTATTTTGAAGAAGTTTTCTCAATGACACTTTATTGAAAAAGAATTGTTCAAAATTAATAAGAGTTTGAACATGATATTAGTTTTTTCTTTAGTCACAAGAGATCAAAATTTTAAACCAATTAATTATGATTTTACTCGTACTTGCTTTTACATATATTAACAAAATAAAATATATCACATATCCATCCTTATACAAGATTCCAAAAATAAAAATCATACATTATAGTTTATTCTTTTGAAAATCATAACTAAGTATGTAGTCTACAAAGAATAGTTTTTATTAGAAAGGACTTAATAGTATATCCTCTCCTCCTTGCAAGAGGAAAGCTTCCTTTGCCTGTCATAAATTTGGTACAATTAATACACTCATACAGATAATGTAGGTGCTAGATTAATATCATAGTTGTAAAAATATTGTAAAAAGTAATTTAAATTTATACATTATTTTTTTTCAATTTATTTGTTATTATAAACTGTTATGTAATACTTCCAGTTTCAAAATTGTAATATTTTTGAAACTTTTTTAGATATATACAAAAAAAAAAAAAAAAAAAAAAAACCTCAATGTTGAACTATATTCATGTTAATGGTTAGATGATATTTATGTTAAAAAACAAATACTTGATAATCACTTTAATCCTAAAAAACCTAAATTTTGTTATATATAAAAAAAGTCATGCCAATAGCACAAAAAAAGATAGATCTTCCTATATGTGCGATAATAGAAAATTATCAAAGCCATGCGTGAGAATTAAAAAATCATTAATGTGCCCGATGTAGTATTAATTATTTATACTTGTACATTAGTTTTTTTTTTCACGAAAATACCCTCATTGAAATGCGTTCTATCATCTAAAACATCTTAACAACAAAAGACATTTTTCTTACTTCGGTGTGTGATCTTAATGTATATCAGGAACATGTTCGATAATATTTGTTGCTAAATAACAAAAATGGAAATAAGTTTATGTTTAACTTTTTATTAATGGAAAACATATCAAGTTTATGGTTTATTATTTAATAGTAATAAAAAAAAAAACATGTTTTCGCTGTAATACATTATAGAACTGAAACATATTCGTTCCATCCATGATAATGTAAAATACAAGGAATAAAAAACTTAAAAATAACGAAGGGGAAAGAAAGGGAAAGATAACGAAGCAAACTCGGTTGTTCAGTATATATATAATATGTATATAATGTTAATCCTTTAAATTTATTTATGAAACTGTGCTTTTTAATTTTTTTCATGAATTTGTAATTATTGAGAATTTTGTTTTTGGATAGTAGTCATTTTATCACGATATTTTTTTAGAATTTGAACTATTAAATCATATATTTTAGCTTTATTTATTATTTCAAATATTGAAACTTTATTACATAAAAAAATAAATTTGATTAGAATTTATCAAATTATGTTAAATATATATACTATGTTTGTATTTTTATAGTGTAAATTGTGTCAATTATTTAATCAGTGACCTCATAGTCTAACTATTAATCCATTGACATAATATTTTGGTCGAATCAATTGTTGAACTAGTTTTACAACATTGGAAAAGAATAAAAAATGGAAGAGAATAAAAAATTGAGAGGCACATATAAGTGCAAAGAAAGGAAGAAGTGTGAGGAAGTAAGAAATGGTAAATTAGGGACTTTGCTTACAAAAGTATAAAAAAAAAAAAAGTTGACGAGTTTGGTAATTGAAAAGTGTAAATCGGTAATAGTTAAATCCTAAGAAACAAAAAAAAATGATTTAGTTTTAAATATGTAAAATTGGTCTTTAAATTTTATATTTTACATTGAGCCATTTGAAACAACTTTTGGCGTGGTTTCATTCACTCCAAAGTTACTTAAAATATTTTCCAGTTATTTTTTCAAACAATTCCAAGCCATTCAACTTTAAGAATAAAAACACTATTTTATTTATTAGAAAAATAAATATTATTATTTATAATAATCAAAACTAAATGAAAATATATTTAAAATAATAAGTTATAGGGAATCTTTTAGAATCTGTTCCATTGAAATGAAATGAATTATAATTTTTTTGGCAATTATATGGGAACACAGAAACCACAAATTATATTTTTGAATATATGAAACACAATGTTAATGTAAGTTGTTATTCAAAATGTTTAGTTATTTTCTCATTTCTTAAAAAATTATTTGAGAATGGAAAAATCGTGAAAGATTCTACATCTCTCCCACACTTATCAATAAGAATATCTTATACTTACAACAAAAATAATATCAATACAAATTACCCATCACGTTAAAGGATTTATATGATTCAAATATCTTTAGATCCCACATATTCCGTTCATTTCAGCAATCATTAAATAATAAATATATAATTATTAACCTCGTTTATCTAGATTGAAATGTGCTTTATCTAATAATTCCTTTATGACTATTTTCATAATCTTAATAATCTAAATAATAAACCTTGCTAAAGTTGATTATGGATCAATAACATCTCTTAAACTATCCACTATAGAAAATAAAATTGAGTATAATTAATTACACTAACCAAATTAAAACTTTTATCGGTCCAAACCAAGATGGTACTTTTTCAGTACCGTAAATTAATGAAAATCCCTACCATGAAAAATATCATTTTATTGTAGAAATAAAAAAATTTAGAAAACTGAAAAATTTTATAATAAAATAAAAAAAATAACCTGTAACTTTTTATTTATGAACTTCCATTTCATATTCATTTAAAATTTATTATTAAAATAATAATAATAATAATAGGGTCTTACCTATAATATCATATTACTGAGTTAATTAAATTATTTAAATATTTCTTTACAATATACATAACTAATTAAGGAAAAGTACAATTTTAATACAAATTTAAAGTACCCTGTCATATAAAGGATAAATATATTTACTTCTAAACTTGAAGATAAATATCCGTTCATGGTTTAAAAGTAAATTATTAAATTAGTCATATAATTATTTGAATAAAACTATACTGCATAATAAAAAAAACTAGCTAGAAGTGGTTAAAAAATTATAGTGAAAAATAAAATTATTTGAATGAATTAAAAAAGTTAAAATAAATAAAAAATAAGATGGTTTTATTATTAATAATTCTATTTACTATTTTTAATTATTTATTATTATAAGAAAAAAAAACAATAAAAAACACTCATAATAAGCGACTTATAATTAAGGGTAATATCTAATCTATTATAATCACCTATAATACAAATAACACTTCAAAACATCTTTTATTTTAACATCATAATTAATTATATACACGTAGCACAATTAAGTATATTCCATTCTCAACCCTTATCCAGAAGTCAGAATAACTCTCTTTTCTTCTCTATACTTTCTCATCAAATCACTCATCACTTAATCCAAAATACAAATCCATGCTTCTGACAGCAAATTGGTTAAATCAAACTATACTAAATTATTCAAATTATTCATCCTTGGCTAAGATTAAAAAAAAAATATTCTGCAGAGAATCTTGATCCCACTCCAAAGTGTTACCTCTGAGTCTCAACTCTTTTGACCTAAACTGGGCTGGACCACCAAGGAATTCTATGAGCCCAATTTTATGAGCCCAATTCATTTGTTAACGAGTCCAGCCCGATATAAACGTTACAAGTAAACTCATTTTCCTTTTTCTCTTACGTCCATATCTACGCATATTGAGTTAATGGTCTCAGTCTCTGAGGACAAAGATTTATACGGAACTTATAAATCAAACTCATTTTATTGTTAATTAGCAAGATTATGATTGATTTGTTCAAACAAGTGAATACAAACAATCTAGCTAGAAAAATGTGCTCACTACTAACATGAAATTTGGTACAAGTTCTGCTTCTTAAATCGCCGAATTTAAAGTTTAAACTGCAATCAAATAGCTTAAAACCAATTTTACCAAATTTATTGTATGTAATAAAGATTATTAATGGTATAATTTGATTTTCTGTGGTCTAAGAAAGGTTTGATTTTTTAAAACAGTAATCATATTTAAAAATACCCTCTATATTTACTAAGTAGGAATTTTAAAAAGGAGATAAAATTACACAAAATGATTGAGATTCGAGAACATAACTAAAGATTGAAAGAATTGTATAAACTTTATTTTGACTTGTTTCACACATAAACTAAATTGTACTGAATGGAAAATCCTTGTATGAGATGCTCTACGCAATTCAGTTTCACATGTTTGGGAGTTTGAGCTATACACACTCATAACCAAAGCTCGAAAGGGGATAAATTTGTAAGTCACGTGCCTATGGTAGAAAAGGTCGGAGAGTATAAACCTTGAAATTGGGTTTGTCCTTTATATCCAAAGGCATAACGTTTCTTACACAAGAATTTCTTCATCAAACTCGAATGGATCCTTAGTCGGATTCCAACCGACGAATAGAAGTCTTGCAGACTCATGCCTTAGCGAGAGTTTTAGGAAAGCAAAATGAAGGAATTAAAAGGCAGAGCATGTGCAGTAAAACAAAAAAGAAGCAAGAAATAATGAGTTATTAATGATTTTGATGTCTTTGACGAAACGCAATATTAATATTAATAAGTATGGTAGTTGTTGGAAGAGAATGAAAATGGGAGTGAAGGAAATAAAGAGGAGTGCAGCCGCAGCGCAGGAACGCAGCAGTGTCAGCTAACAATTGTCTTTTTGCTCCTTCCTTCTTCCCATGCCTATGCCATTTGCCTATAAACACCACCCTCATAACTCACTTCTTAAATATGTTATCCCATGTCTTCAAAATCTCATTTTTTTTTCAACCCTACTTAACCTAGTATGATGTTTGAATTTGTATATGATGTTTTGTTTTTCTGTCTAAAACATAGTTGTAGTGGCAGAGTGGTAATTAGTAGAGGGAAGAGGGGACAGAAGGTGGTATGTTGGAATTGTTGAGACAGAAGAGTGAGGGTGTGAAATGAATGAAGGTAAAGAGAAAGGGAGAGAGAGAGAGAGTTGTGTTGTGTTGTGAATGCATGGGCCAAAGGAAAAGCAAAGGGACCTTCCTGGTCCCATCGTTTTTGCTTTACCACATTTCCACTATTTTTGGCCTAAAGAAAAAGGAAAAAGAGGGTGAGAAAGTGCGAAAGTTTCGAGTTGGAAGACACTGAAGTGAAGAAAGAAAGGGTGTTTGTGTGTATCTATCCATGTATCTATCTGTGTATCTATCTATGTGTGTGCATTACGTGCCAAAACATTGGAAATTGAGGCTAAATTTCTCACAGTGGTTAAACTTCAGCTGGTTGCTACAGGGCACCCCAGGTGGCCATTTGGAGGAATGGGGATGTCCCTATATCACTATGCCACCACACCATATCACCATTTCGGAATTCAATTGTCACATATATCATTATGAACATGATTAATGTCTTAATTTAGGTAGTTGAACATAATTATAACAACCACTTTATTGTTTTTGTTGCTACCACTCTTCACATCAACTATCCCCATAAATGCCACAGGGTTTTTTAGATACCCATTTCTACAAACCAGTACGCATACATTCAAGTCTAAACAACACCACGCAAATGGAATAACTTTTTTTTGCTTTGTTTCTATTCAAAAACTTGTTTTGTTACTATTACAGATTGCATAAAAATATCATCTTTGGATGACTATATTAACTCTAGTGATAAGTATGGGATAAAAATGAATGAATCCCTTTAAAGAAGATTATTTGGTGCTATCAAATCACTAGTATGTTGTACAAAAGAATCTGGGAATGTGTTACAAAACAATGTTACGTTAGGAAGCAATGAAAATAGTGGATTAATTAGAGTAGTGTAAAAGGGAGTTGACTAGATAGATCTAAGCAGCATATCCAATCAAAGACTGCAACCCTTTTGATTGGATTTGAAGTGAAATGAAATAGGGTTGGTTAGATTGAGATGCAAAAGTCTAGAAGTGGAAGTCAAAGTATTTTTTGAAGGGCAATGGAAAATGCAAATGTTAATGCAGGACGCATCCTAGGCTGTTGTTTGCAGTCTATGGAGAATGACCTGTCTATTCCATCCATAACAACTCACAGCCTTCAAATTAAAGCCACACAGAGAAGTACCTATAGATGGAAAAATGCTCAAACTGTCACGCCAGCATGCATCCAAGCCATGCAATCTCTGAACTTAGCTCTTATCTTATTCTTCCCTACACAAAGCCCTAAAAACTAGTTAAAACCCTTATGCATGTAGCACCAGCAACAGTACCATCTACCTAGCCAATAGTAGCATAACATAAATAACATGTATATAGCTTGCTTCCTTACAAACATAAAACCATTAAAACATAACTACTTGTTATTAACATTTCTAATCAGATTTTTTTGCTTTATTTTGTATGCCATTGTGACATAACTACATGTATAATATATGTTTAAGAAGCATACTTTTGGATATGAGTTGGAGTGTATGTGATTGCATCACATCAGAGTTACTGTAGAGTGTGAACAGGTTGGAAATAGGGTGGTAATGATGGAGAAATGTCTCTGGAGATTTAAGCATCTTGTCCTGTACGTGTTGTGTCTTTTTCTGTGGCTCTTGCGTCTCATGGCCCTCTCTGCCACCTTATGCATATTTTCTCTTCTGCGCAGAATCTCTCACTAAATTTTCTCTTTGCAGCAAGCCCCCTAGGGGCCCCCCCAATCCGTACAACTTGTTGCAGTCATCAATTTTTTGTCCCCTTTTCCCAATTCCTTCCCACATATGCAATCAACCATCTTTCAACCATAACATTTAGCAAATTACACAAAATTAACTTCACAAACTGGTTTAACATTTGGGTTCTTTGATTAACTGATCAAGTTTATTTTCATATCCAAACCCTAATTAACTTGTTTTTCTTGCAAAATTATCTTTTTCTTGCAAAACCCTAATGGGAATAAACAGTTGGTGAATGCTACCAAGAGAATCTCTTGTTGTCTTGTATATCGCTTTATATTTTAGGGTTTTAGGGATTATATTTTCGTATGCTTCATTTCTAACTTTGATAGATTTCATTCTTAAATTAACAAGACTGGAACTGTTTTTTTTATTAACGAAAAAATATATTATAAGAAATATTACTAATTTTGGTCAGGGAAAGTACTTTTAAGACTTAAATTCACTGTTTCGCTCTAATAATTTTAAAGAGTAAGCTGTGTAATATTTCAAAACTGAACAATTTTAATTTAATGTTGATATGTTATCTATTTATGTTACATACGTATAAATAATACAATATCAATTACGAATATGTGGAAGATATATTAGTAATAAATTTGGCAATTAATTTTAATATATATCATTGTAACATATATGTTTTGACATTCTTGTAAGAACTAAAATTCAACATTCGTTAAATTATAAAAATTTGGATTTAAGTTTTTGTTTAGATACATAAATTTATTGTACGAGAAAGACCAAAAGAACAGCAAATGTGATAAATGAGATAAATATTTACAAAAATCAAGACAAAAATTGGAGCGAAATTTATATATATATATATATATATATACTTGAAGATTTGAGTAAAAATATATATAATCGACTATATGATTGATTATATTTTTATTTTTTTATTAACATTTATGTTTTTATTTATTATAATAAAATAATTAATTAATATAATATTATTAAAATATAAAGAATGTTTTTTTTCAATCACATCAATTATCTACTAGAAAGCTTTCACATAAATCTATTCACTTTCTCCTAATTCAAATAAGTTCGATTTTACTCTCTTTCTCCTCTTTTTTTTTCTTTTTTTTTTATCCATATCTCAATCCAACCAAACATGAAGTCTGTTTTATTATTTTCAAAATCTTATGTAAAATGAAAATAAAAAATATTTTATCATATCAAACTGACCTAATAACGTTTCACTAAGCTACGCACTACTATACTAGCATCTTTTGCCCCTCAAAAAAAAAAAACAGAATACATTTTTGATATAGAGAGTAACAAGTTTTCTTCAATAAAATAAGAGTAATACTCGTAATCTAAATAAATTTACTCAATTGTCAATAACAAATTGTAGTACAAAATACATTTATTTATTTTTTGAAATAATTGTATTATAAACTCTAAAATTGGTTTACCTTATTAGTGCATATATATTTTTTTAAATTTATAGAAAAATGACTAACTAATACTTTAGAGTAAATTTTTTAAGAGTTAACTAATATTTTTGAAATAGTTCCAATTACTTTTGAAAATAAATGTATACTATTTTGGACATGATAAATAGGAGTATTTTTTTTTTTAAGTGTTATTTATGGAGTTGAAAAATATTGGAAAAACTGAAAAGAGTAATAAGAAAAGAAAAGAAAAAGGAGAATAAATAAAGTGAGAAAAGGCACGCAATTTAAGGCAGTACCCCATTCCTTTTAGTTCATTCATTCATTCCCTTTCTCTGGAGTCAAAAGGGGTCTTACCTTTTGGGGGAGAGAGTGTGCACGATACCCACTGGTGCATTTTAGCAAGTAATTCTCTACTGCTCACCCGTACCATACTTATCGTAGTCCTCGTTCAGTCACCTCTTTGACTTGGTCAAAGAATATCCCGCTGCTTCACCTGACCAACCAAAAATAAAGCAAAACATAATGCCCACCGGTCATAACTATAATCTTCCCATTAATAAATAATCACACACTAATTTAGATAAAAATATAGACATAGTTACTGTTTCAAAAAATAAAAAACTGTGTTAATTCAAAAAAGTGTGTTTAATATTGCTAATATTTTCTTAACGCACTTATGCTTAATGGTGGGTGTAAAAATACACTGTGTTTAGTGTGAAGATTAGCATTCAAGAAGAGAAGAAGAGAGGAAAAATGAGAAGAAGAGGATTAGGGTTTTATTAATGAGCAAGAGCAATACAATGTAAATATATACAACAAAGAGAAATAATAAAAGGACTAAACTACCCTTACATAAATATAAAACATAATATTTAACATCCCCCCTCAAACTCACGATGCATTAACAGGAAGCATCGAGAGTTTGCTAATCAAGAAACGAAAGCGAGAAGAAGGGTGCGACTTGGTAAACAAGTCAGCAATTTGCATTGAGGAAGATATGAAGGGTA
>Ga0209700_106092_pt1 | contig 19255 bp, 10 predicted proteins | sample SiratroredBW_FD_187528 | JGI IMG/M metagenome (GOLD analysis project Ga0209700, IMG submission 187528) | Root nodule microbial communities of legume samples collected from California, USA - Siratro red BW (SPAdes) (version 2) | ecosystem: Host-associated > Plants > Roots > Nodule | place: USA...
ATATATATATATATATATATATATATATATATATATATATATATATATATATATATATATATATATATATATATATATATCTATATATACATATATATATAAAACTCATCTTAGCATATTTAATTTCTAATGGTTGTGGTGGTAAAACGAGGTTTCCATCGAAAGTAAAATTATCTAAATATTTTTCGCAATTAAAATTAAGACTATTCACATCTATCATAATTATATCTTATCTACATCCCTTGCCCTTGTAAAGTTATTTTAATATGTACAAAATCACATATTTTAAAGCTTAATTACATAATAAATTTAGTCTGAAAGTATAGATGATTTTATTATCGAAAACAATAAAATATGATGAGAATCGTATAATTAATTATCTTGATTATAACTAAAAATATTTTAAAATACTTTATGATTATATATAACATGAGATTATAATATAGATCATAATCTTATAATATTGTAATATTAAAAGTAAGATTATAACATGTGATTCTATAACTTAGTTGTAATTTTATTTTATAAATTATAATAAATTCATAATAATTAATTATGAATTATACAGAGAGAAAAATAAATCATTAATTAAGTCATGAGTTTTTAATCAATATATAACATTTTGATTTATAATTTATTAATAATATTTGATTTGAAATTTCGTCAATAGTGTGCAATCAAAAAGTTTATATTATATTTTCAAAATAAAGACTATTCATCATTCTATTTATTAATGGAAAGTGTAAGATTTTTTTTTTCAAGTTATTACGCATGAAATGCTTAAAATATATGATTTGATATTTTTTGAAAATCAAGAAGGAATGTAATTCAAACTTATACATTTTGTGAATACTTATGAACCATAAGAAGGATAGTTCAACTTTGAAAAAAATTATAACATGACGAAATGCAATGACGAAATGCATTAAGTTTGTTTAAGAAATAAAAATTATTTTTACTTTTATAGGATTTGACATTTCAACTAAATTAAATGAAAATATGAAGGATATTGATATTAGTAAGAGATTATATTCTATATAGATAAAGCTCTATTAGTGTAATATCAATAATAAACAACGTTTTTCAAATTTTATATTCTTTCACATCTAGATTGACGTAATTACGTTTGTGTGGATAAATTTTTAATGCAATTTTCTCTATTAGTATATTATTAGAAATTTTACATCGACTAAAGAGAAAACTAATTTATAAGTGAAACAAATCTCATCTTATCAAACTAGTTTTGTAAAAATGAGTTAGACTTAAACTCACTTCCTAATATAATATCAAAGTCATGAAAAGTCAATTTTAGTTTATATTATGACCTATCATGCCACTTGTTATCGACCCCCTTCAATTCTCATATTTATTGTTCTCAGTGTGAATATACGATATTTTTGACATGAGAAAATGTTTTGAAGATCTTATATCAATCAGATATAAGATCAATTTATAATATATAAATAAAGACAAATTTTACCTTATCAAGTCAATTTTATGAAAATTAGTTAGGTTTAAACCTATTTTGTAATACATATTTCCCACACTCATATAAGCATAATCTTATTACTTTTATTATTATAGCTCTCATCCGTGTAAATACATTCACACATGTTAGAATGCAATTACATTTCATTATATTAATTTCAAATGTAATAATTTTTTCTCAAATTAATAGTAAAATTTAATAAACTCAATTATATCATTACAATCTCAAAACTACTTGGTTATAACAACATGATACATAATAATATAAAATTAATAAAAAATAATGTCTTTTTTTATCTGGAAAGTTCTATTATTTTTAAAGTTACATCTAAATATATAAACTATAACTATCTTATATAATAAGGTTGAAAAGTTTATATATTGATATCGTATAAACTTATAGATAAAGAAAATACTAATTTGACATCATTATTCACTTATATTTTTATTTGACACTATATTTTATTAATAAAATATTATATAAATAAAATAATAATATATATATTAATATTAAATGATGTCAAAGATAAATAGTAGTGTCTACCATAACTCCTTGATATTCATATTTTCTTTTTACTTATTTATATTTGTTTATTCATTTATTCACTTGGTATTTTCTCATGTATAACTTTATTTTGTATTGTGATAAATTCTGGTATCTGAACTAAAACTCAAAAGATGTCAGAAAATTATTAACTGGAAGAGTTCACTTCAATTTTCTACCCCTATATATATATATATATATATTACTTAAGATGATGACACTGACGGTGTTAGCCTTCTGATAGTAAAAGTATTAAGTGAGCTTCGGATAGTTATTAGTTATGTAACTTAATGACATATATAACTAATTTTAAATAAAATATTAAAAAAGACATGTGGTGTCAGTAAAAGAAAAGGAATAAACTGTAGAGGATTAAAAAAGTTTAATAATTGTTCATTCTTTATAACCATTTCCGTTTCATATATACTAAACTTGAAGTTCATAAACACAAACTAAAGAGCATTTAATAAATGTAGAAGTATTTATTTAGACTAAATTTTTTATTATAACAATTGTTAATAGCCATGGCCATGTGGCTAAGAAAAATAAATTAAAAATGAAGTATAGACATTGAAGAAAATAGCACATTATTAACCCCACCTTTTTATCTAAAAACTGTGTCCCTGAGGAAGGAGATTTTCATCCACTACTCTTTTTGAAGAAGACCCTTTTCTTTCAATATTACGCATAATATTAAAAAAAAAAATCTTGCAATTGGTTAATAATCTAAACATTAACACCGTCTTATTTTATATTACCATTATTTAAAGACAAGTTTCTTACAATCATAGCAAAATCTCATTACTTATATACTTCTTTTAACAAAACCAAATATTCCCGAATCTTGAACTCAACCTAAACTCAATTCGAAATATCATCATGTGCAACCTTCCATGCCCTGGGGAAAGTGAACGAAAACATGAAGTGACGTTTCTCCGACAGCGTTCAAGAGCGTTAGCTTTCAGAAACAGTGCATGGCACATCAGAATAGAATAAATAAATAAATAATAGATATCAGTATAGCAACAGTGGATCTGAAGCAATCACTCATTATCGTTACTTTATAGAGAGAGAAATTGTACATGGATGGGACATTTTATTTTGGGAGAACATGAATCACATAAGGTTTAGCGAAGTCACAACAACAACAACATCAATTCTTCTCTGAGTTCTCTTAGGCTAAGGAAAAAGGAAAATGTTATGCAATTGGGCAACAGAAAAACGGAAGAAGGAGAAGTAGGTAAGAACTAAGAGTGTTAACTAAGAGTAATAGTGACAGTAACGGTAACAGTATTTTACATTCTACATCAGCATGGGGTCTGCACCAACCTGAGTGCTGCACATTTTAGGAGAATCCATCAAACAAGGACTAAGCCTAAACATGAGAATGCAAAACTCCATTTGACTAAGAGCACCATCTCCGTCCAAATCACCCTCCATTAGCATGCCCACAAGCTCATCGTCTCTCACATCCAAACCCAGCAAGTAACAGTTGATCTTCAAGCTCTCGAAGGTGATGAGGCCCTTGTTCACGTCCATGAGCAAGCGAAAGCCGTTGCAGAGTTCTCCAATGAATCCTTCTGCCCCCATGCGCAAAATCATGGAGGGGAAGTAGTCCTCGAAGTCCAGAAGGTAGTCCAGTTCCATCTCCCGAGGAATCTGTCGGCCAAAATCTGAAGAACAGGCTCCTGTTATCACTGTGTGCAGAGGATAATGGTAGCTTGTCATAGAAGAGTCATATGTTTGTTTATATAGTAAAATAATCAGAAACTGCCAACAGAGATTAGGATTCTGAATATTACCCTTTTATTGTGTCTTTTTGGTAAACTGGTTCTTCAAAATTGTGGCATTTTGTCATATAAATTTGCAGAGTTAGAAAATTTCTGAATGTTTTTTCTTTTTTCAAATTATAATTATTTGGTGCGCATGATTTATTACCATTATTTCTTTTAAATTTTATAATTTGATATTATTACATTTCAAAATGAAGTCAACGACAAAGAGCGATAGCATGAGAAAGATTTTCAATTTCAGAAAACTTTATTAACATCTTTTTTTTTTTTTAATTTCAAATGCTAGTCGACAATACTTTCACAGTTTCATAGACTATAATGGTAATTTATTCTATATATTTTGTATATCTCGAGTTAAACTAGCAATTAGTAACACATAATAAACCAATCTAATTAGACAAATGCTATTTAGAAAATTATTATGAGTATTATAAAAAGGAAATAAAACAGTAAAATAAATTTAGTTTCACTTAATTAGCTTATCATCTATTTATATTTATATTTGTATCTTTTTAACTTTCATCAAATGGAAGTTATGGATTTTTTTTAATTAATGAGATAAATTCAATTAATTTGATTTTCTTATTTTTTTGCTAGTAGTGATAAAAAATCATTGAAAAATACTTTGAATTGATTGTGCATTAGTGTTTTACACTCTTATTTGATACTAGATAATTATCAAGCTTGTAGTAATATCATTATTTATAAATTATAAGTTTGACTGACTTTTATAATATACTAGAAACAATAGTGTTAATTTTCTAATAAAAAAATAAAAACATAGCTGATTGTTCTATTTTTGACAACTACTGTTAATCTTTTAAGTATATTCTTTTCATTTATTATTTTTTTCCGGTAAGATTAAAATAGTAACAGTATTAAGTAATAATTGCTGCGTACTCTCCTTCCAAAAAAATACTTACAAAGTACTTTAATAGCATTTGAGTAAGTAATAATACAAAATAGTTCTCCTTTGATCTATGCTAAAAGGGTACAAAGATAATAAATTAACTAGTTAGAACGATGTTTGTACCACAAAGCAAATTATCTACGTAGTGGACCCTCACAAACTCTACTTTTTCTCCAATAATTTTGCATGAAACTGTTCAAATAAGTACCCCTATTAAATCAAGGCATTAGAGAAGCACTGCCACGTGGCTGAGTTATTAATATGATGTGAATGTTTCGGGTATGGAGCTTATAATTATCTCCCCTTTCATTGCAACAATTGCTTTCTTTTCACAGTAATTGAGACGTTCTCTTTCGTGGAAGGTGCGCAAATCTTGTTTGGGAAAGCATAAAAAATGTACGCATTCTTGTACTCATTCATAACGTATGCTACAGGAGAAGATCATACATATACCTGTAGCCACTTCATGAGAAGGTTCCACGTTTGTGTTTTATTTGATGGGACCCCGCATGTGCTTCTTCAACATGTATATATATTTTTTTATTTGATTAACCAGAAGGCAAAAACTAGAGGGAACAGTTTCTACTTTTATGCACAGTAATGTTACAACGGCTTATAGACAAAGAAAATGAGATGATACAGACACAGACAACATATGCTGATAAAAAAAAAAAAAAGACACAAACAACATGTACTATAGGGTTTTTGCTACTTACATATATAAATCTCACATAAATGTTCCCGAATTTTTCTCTTCATTGCCAATGGATATTTGTTTAAAGGTGCTGAAGATTAGGAGGACAATGGAAGACGGCTGTGTGCATGCAATGCTAAGGAAAAAATATTTTTATAATTTTGTAACTATTATAAAAAGACTTCTTTTAAGTATTTATGCAAGAATTAAAAAACGACAATGTTTTATTTTAATTTATATATATTTGTCAATAAATCTGTTATACTTTAAGTAGCATGTGTTGGTGAAAATTTTGAGAAGGTTGGTGAATGGATGCTCTGCTACAACTGCTTCCTAGAGGCTAGAAAGAGGTTAAGTGATCATTGTCAAAGTTGAGGAAATTATAATTATTTCTTTAATGTTGATTATCGCAGGATTTTTATATTTGAACAAATGCTATAAGAAAATATTAAAATAGTACGGCACAGTAAAATCACATGAAATAAAATAGAACTCATAATATGGATTTTGTATAACATAATAGGTTAAAAAAATAGTGGAAGGGGTGTGAAATGAGAAAATATACTTACGAGTTGAAAAAAATGTAGTAAGTTGTTGTAATGTGTAGTGCGAGTGGTACACATGTCATAAGAGGGTTTTATTGGGGATAAAGTTAATATAGTGATTTGGACTATGGAAAAGATTTAGCCTTTATTTAATTGGGTGAAAAAAAAATTGAGAAAGTAAAAGAAGATAAGTGAAAAATTGATGAAAAATAAGATTATTTGACTAAAGTAAAATAAACTGAAACAAGAGAATAAATAAATAAATGATTACGTGTTTGTCGGGAAAAAGAGATAAAAATAAATAAATTATGATTTACAATGAATGACAGTTTTTATAGTTTTTTTTTTTTCTGAAAAATTTAATCCCAAAATCGGATTAAACATAATGTGAAATGGCTAAGAGTGAGTGAAGTTGTCATAAAAAAAACACATGTAGCCCAACAAAATTTTTAACAGCTTCCAAAGCAAATTGCAGGAATCGATTATCCTGAAACTCCACGGCAAATGCAAAGACATGCAAAATCTTTAATAAAAATAAAGCAAAAATGAGATGTATTTTATAGTAATTGTAAAAGTAAAATATTTTCTTGAAACAATAAATAAAATGCAACAATTTAATGAAGAAAAATATCTATAAGTGTGTTGATTTAAATGTTAAAATAAATTGTGGCTATTATTACTCCTGAGAGATCAGTCGATGACGCTTTCATCTTACATAATGCAATATATTTAACTGAGCAAACTAAGGTATAATGCTTATATATATGTTTTTAATTTGACTAGTCTCTAGTCCACATTTATTTAAATTAAATAGAATCTGTTTATTTTTTAGTGGCTGTTCATCTATTTTTGCCTCTCAATATATTGGATTCTCAAATTTTAAAAATCGATCACGTGATTGTTCTTACTATCATTAAATGCTCATTTCTCCATAACCACATGATGCGTTGTCAACAACAAAAAACGATTTTTTAAACACACTATGAAATGGAAACATCCATAAAGAAACGACATATATCTGGTCTATATATTTATAAATTTATTGTATGTCGAAAGATTTTTTTATATGTTTTATAGTTTTAACTAATCTTCTATTTCTGTAATAAATTAAATTTAATGTATATATTTGATTTAATTTTTATATTTTTAATTTATCTAAATTTTGCTCATTGTTTTACCTATAATTTTTTTCTCTGTAAATATTATTTTTGGTTAATTCTAGTTATATTGAATTCTATATTTTTAGAATTTTGAAATAAATATATAGTTGACTAAATTTTAAATTCTTCATAATTTTCTACAATTTTTAAAAGTTGAAGTAGATGTTTTAAATTTTTGTAAAAGTACTCATTTAAATTCAATAATTTTTTATATTAGCTTTACCTTTTATAATTGGTTTATGAATTTATATAACACTCACATTTTTGTTCGTATTTATTTCAAATTTCAGAATACTTATATGGGTTAAACATGTTCAAAACATGAAAAGAAAAATACTTTGTTTAGTTTTCTGGTATGTCTTCATCTCCTTTTCTCTTTATTTTCATTTTGACTTTTTTCTTCTATTCTGAATTTCTTTTTATGTTTTTCATTCACGAAGGATTAATTCTTGATGATCGATTCAAGGAATCAAAATCAAATAAAGTGAATTGAATTTTGCATCAATCATTTCACGTTTCGAATTTGTTTTTTTCTTTTTTAATTCGATTTTTTCACTTTGTAATTACAATTAAATTTTATATTTTAGAAATCAAATTAGGAATTAATTGAATTTTGATTTAATAATTAAATACAAAATCATGTTTTAATTTAATTTGTATAATTGATTTAATTAATTAATTAGTTAATTATTTAAACTTAGATATGAATCTTTAAAAATAACTGTGATAAGATGAATTGTTTGATTATTGAATATGTGAGTTCATCTTTCTATCTTCTTCATTTTCATTTTTTTAATTCTATAGTATTTTTCAATTTTGCTTTACAATTTCAATTTCTAAACTCTCAAATTAATTTTTATAGAAAGAATATTAAAAATTGAATATAATATATATAAGAATCAATCTAAGTTGTATATTGTATACACATTTTATAAAAAAAAGTTAAAATCTTTTATTCTAAGAACAATATTAAATATGATATATAAATTGAAGCTTTTCATTGATAGTTAAAGATTGAATTTCTTAAGAAATTAATTTTTTTAATAGATCTGAAATGACTTGATAGGTTATTTTATTTTCTTTTTTTATCTAAACCATCCAATTGGCACTTGCTAAAGTTAGGAGATGAAGTTATTTCTGCTCCGCTATAAATTTATTTCACATTTAGTATATTTATATAGATATCACACGTGCTATAATGTGACAATAGAATTGGATAGAAAGATATTTATCTATTATTACTCTAATTAATATTGTATTGTATCATAACTTTATTACATTTTACTTTCATGATAGTGATTAAATAATAAAATAGAGAACACCTTTAGAAAATATAATATTTAATATTTATTACTGTATTTTATTGTGTTTTTAATAAATATTTTGTTTTTATGTAATTTTTATCTTATAAATATAAAAAATTTATCAATTGTTTTGAAAGAATTGAGTGGCCATGTTAAAGATGGAGATGAGTATAAGATTCAATATTTGAATAAAAATTCATCCAAAATAAATAACATGAAGTTAAGTTTGGCTTAATTTAATATATATATATATATATATATATATATATATATATATATTCCATTGCATGTAAATCAATTATTGTTATCATAAATTATAATAGGAATAAAGTTTGTTTATATAAAATTTATTGCAAATTTGTTTAAAAATAATTTTGTTTGTGTGTAATATGAAAATTACATAGTAAAAGAATGTGGAGCAGACAGCAAAATGAAATTAACAAATAATTATAAATAACAAAACTCCAAATTACAAAAGCAATATTTTTCGGATAAACCTTTTTCTAGATTTAAGTCACATCTCAAATATCTATTTTTTTATAAACTGTTTCCTTTAACACAAATAAGTGAGCACTTCCCAAACATTTTTCAAATAATATTCATTTTAATTTGATTTTGTTATTAAATTCATGGAGACTTTAGATGCTATAACCCTTTCACACAAAAACTGTACAGTTCAAAGCCATTAACCTTTATAGATATCCACACAAATTACCCCACCCACTGTCCCATGTATGTTCTGTTAAAACTGCTAAAATTTACATCGATAACACATCTTTGCCAACTCTTTCTTGTTTAACACACTGTCATCTTGTCTTTTACCAGGGGATTATAGAACTTCACACTCTCACGGATTGCAAATATACATGTACTGCCCAATTGCACTGTTATGCTTGTGTAGATGTTTGATTGTGACTTACCACCCTTTTGTCCAATTTTCAGCTTCCTGTTGGTACTGCTGCCATATTTCTTTATATTTTTTCTTCTGGCGTGACTATGCCTCTTCCCAACTAATTTGTGACTTTACTTGCCTTGTCGTGTAATCTGCTATGACAAAATTCCTTGTTGCTGGCCTTACAAAATAAACCCTCCTCCTACCCGCTTGTGTACCTTTAGCTCTCACTCAATGCAGCTAACCAATTAGCCAGTTCTACTCTATCTTTCTCTTCCAAACCCATCTTGCCCCCCACCCCCAGTACCTTGAAAAAACGCATAGAATACAACCACACGCAATCGCACTCACTTATATGTTATGCAGTATTAATTGTTATCCACACCCCTAACATTGCTAGTTAGATAAATTCGGTGCACTACAATTTTCTCTTCAAAAAAATTCAATCCCCTAATGGTTTAGTTATGTACTTAAATACAACAAGTCAAGTGGTGTTTTAATCATGTGCTTAAACACAATAAGTCGAGAGTTTGAGAAAACATGAAACAGTGATGTTTGATAGACACTAGTCAGATAAAAAAAAAATGATATGTTTTTCCTGACAAACGATAGAGTCAAGTTCCATAAGTTAATCGAAGATTATTTAGACAATAATTACACACTTAGACTTTTAGTTGACACATATGAAGAATATTCTAAAGCTTAGGTACGGAGAAACATAGAACATCTTCTACATCTGTCCTAGGAAGATTCACCTCAAGCAATAACATTTAAAAATATTTTGGGATATGAGTTAAAGATGCAATGACCACTAACCTCTCTAGAAGAACTAGTTTTAAGTATGTCTCAATTGTTTATTTTGTACGGTGTTTGCTTTTAACTATCATTTGGTGTAAAAGAATTTCTTACTGAGAAAGATAAGTATTGCTAATTATTAGAGAGTTTATGTAAAGAAGAGAAGATAATTTAATGCTTAATGAAAGAGAAGAAAAAGACAATGAAGTGAGTTCAAAGATACTTAATGATATAAAAAGGGAATGCAATAGCTACTTTTCACAAGCCTATAAGAAGATTTGCTTCGAAGGGAAGGATAAGAAAGTGAACCATATTTTGCAAGTGCAAAATCTATGCTAAATTTTTTTTATCTTAAAGCTTTGTATGAACACTATTCATGTTCATTCCGCCTACTAGTAGAAAGAGCTTAAACTTTGTATGCATCGAAAGAATTTACCCTCTCTAGTGAGAGAAAACAAGTGACCTATTATCACTCAAACTTTGTAATTGTGTTGAGTTAGAAGTGGCTAATATCAAGAATACTTAATGTTAAGCCAAGAGCAACTACTATAAAAAATACTCAATGTTGAGCTAGAAGTGACTAGTGTTAAAAATACTCAATATTAGCTACGAGGAGCTCGATTAAAAAGTAGTCATTTGTATTTCACAACAGTACACTACTAAGTGAAACTTGACTGATCGGTCAAAAATTAGACGTAACCTATGTGATCAAACAAAGCAGTACAAAAATATTGAGTTTCTTTTCTTTTCTTTGATCTCTTACGTTGTGATAAGTGCCAAATTTGAGTGTTTTTATACATGAGAAAGATTGAGTACTTGTGGGTTTAAGTATTAATTAAAATAGTAATTACTCCCAATTTTAGAGTTTTTGGATCTAAATTTATGTTTTGAGTCCTGAGTTAAAGGAAATAATTTAATCTCAATTTTTGAGAAATTTCAGGTATAAAAGAATGAAGAAAATGATAGATTGGAAGATTCATGAAGAAAAGAAATAAAAAGTTTAAAATAGAAAAAACCCAAGAGAAAAGTCACTTAACCTAGGCCCAAAATCGAGTTTAAAAAGAGATTTTTAGGGTTTTGTGAGGCATCTGGATCTAGAGGAAGGAGAGCAGCCGTTAAGAACGAGAGCAATTCCGCGATTCTTCTTCTTCTTTGCAATCTTTCTTTCCTTGGGTTGTAATGGCTACCATGGGTAGCTAATTCTTCATCTTTGGGATTGAATGTAATCTTTTGAACTCATTCATATTTTGGTGATTTTTATATATAATATTCAGTTTCTACTCAATTGGTATTTTCATCTTGTGCTTAATGCTAGATTTTATCTGATCAATAGAGTCTTGATTTTGATTCTTGAATTTAACTTGGAAGTATTTTTAAGTTTCTGATCTAGATGAAAATACTCAATATATTGGAATACTAGGAATAGGTTACGATGTATTGATTGCGTATAACATCTGTTCTTAATGCTGGGTAATCACTAAATAGCTGAGGGATCAGTGTTTAGAAAATTTCCTTATGAATTTCATATCAGAGGAATTCGTGTGAATGACTTTTATATGTGCATCAATTGTGAGTAGTTGCGGATATTATATGTTTTTATCAAAGCCAAAATATGAATGAGGGAGATAGATGAAGTTCAATCCCAAAGTCCTTCTAGATCATACAAACTCCTTTTTATAATTGCTATTTATTCTTTAATTATCTTTATTACTTATTAATTCAAATTATAATCAAATCATCTTGAAAATTTTATTTGCTTAGTGAGTCGTGAATTTGAGATTTAATAGCAAAACTATTCTCTGTGGGATCGACATCCTTACTTTATAAATCTATATTACTTTTGACTCGGTACACTTGCCAAAAAAGGCCAACAAGTTTTTGGCGCCATTGTCGGGGAACAATTTTTGTTTTTAAATTTCGGAGCATAACTCATTAAGTATTGTGAATAATTTTTTCTGTTTTTATTTATTTATTTTATTTATTAAAAGAATTTATAAATTATTTTGTGGTAATCCTTCCTTGAGCTGTCTTTGATATAGGATTGTTACTATGAAGAAAATGAAGATGCTCAGCTTTGAAAAATTACCACTCTTACTCGTTAATTGAATCCTTCACCATAAATGATAGAGATAGCTTGGATGATAAGTTTGGAAGAATAAAGTCCTTGGACAAAGCTTCTGCAAAGCAAAAATAAATATGAAGTTGTTAGACAATAGTCAAAGATTTGGCAACCCAAAACAACAACCATTACTAAGGTTAGAGACCTCAAAATGCTTTCTTGGGACGAGTTTCTTGGGATTCTAAGGGTTCATGAAGTTCACCTACAAGACAGAGAATAGAAAGAAGCGATAACAGTAGTACAGAAAGGACTATGAACTAAATCTTCCTTAACATTTAGTGATCACTAAACATAGAGAAAACAAGGAAAACATATTTGGAAAGGAATCCGATTAGAAATCTTCACAGGACATTGTCTGCTTTGATTTTACATATAGATAAAATTTTGTATATGAAATCTGTATGTAAATCCTAATTTACATACGGATAAAATTTTGTATATGAAACTTGTATGTAAATCTCAATTTACATACAAATTTAAATCCGTATCTAATTTCCAGTATATAATTACAAAATTTCTTGTAGTGCAAGCTAAGAAGAAATTATGACTCAAACAAGAAAAGTATGGTGGCTACCTGGAAAGACTTAGACCCAAGATCAAATTCTAGTGTAGACAAACACATCAACCTCTGCCTTATTGTAGATACAAAATAGTTACCATCTAAATTTGATTACTATCATGATATTGCATCTGACTCATCATGTTCATCATCCAATGAAGATGAGAATAATGATATATCTTTTGAGGATCTCTCACCAGTTGTAACTCTATTTCTAAAAAATATTTTAAGCTAAAAAAAAATGTAAAGCTTTAAGTTTGTAAAATAATTTACTCAAGAGAGATCAAGTTACAACCAGTGAAAAGATATTATCTTTTGAACCGACACATAAGATAGATGCTAAATATTTACAGTTGTTGCAAAGACAAGAAACACATTATAAACATGATTTTTAATTTTTTTTGAAAGCTCTATATCTTCTCTTTGCTAAATCTAGACATGTATCTAACAAGATTGGACTTGGATATAATATGATAAAGATAAAAGAGAAAAAAAAACATTTTTATGATGTCTTTTAAAAGTAATTGTCAAAATTGTGACAAATCTGGACATACGCATGACAGATGCAACACAGAAAAAAAATTATACAAAACTGATAAGAAAGGACCAAAAAGGATTTGGGTACTTAAAGAGTTCATAATTATTCATTGTAGATTTGTTGTATGGGAAAAGGTTAAAAATAAAGTTGGTTTCTAGACAGTTGATGCTCATGGCACATGACGGGCAACAAGTGTACATTTCTAAACCACCAAAACTATGAATGTGGAAAAGTATCTTTTGGTGGAGTAAAAGAATGTAAGATAATAGGTATTGAGCAATATGAATATCCCCTTTAGTTTGTATTCAAAATATCTTATATGCAGAAGGACTAAAATATAATTCACTGAGAAAAAGTCAATTATGTGATACTAATTATATAATCTCTTTCAACATTAACACTCGCATAATCTCATTATCTGATGGATAGATTGTCTTCACAGTTAGACAAAAGGACAATTATGAGATTGATCTCTTGGATTTAAGTAAGCAAAAGTTCATCTACTTAATATCCATAGAGGATGAGAGATAACTTTGGCATGAAAAAATAGGCCATTTAAATCTAAAATAAATTTCAAAACTTTTGAAGAAAAATATTGTTTGAGGTCTTCCCAAACTCTCTTAAAAAACTCTCTTCTATGTGAAGCTTGCCAAAATGGAAACAATTAAAAAATTCTTTTAAATATAAAAATTGTGTTTCCACTTCAAGACTTCTTTAATTGCTACATATGGATTTATTTGGTCCAACGAGAACCTTGAGTCTTGGTGACAAGCTATATTGGTTGATTATTATTGATGTCTATTCTAGATATTCATGTGTTTTAGTCTTAGTTCACAAGAGTGAGTCCTATCATGTTTTCGAAATATTCTACAAAAGAGTATAGACTGACACTACAAGAAAAAAGCTATTTAGAGACCAATATTTAGCTACCAAATAAAATGGTTGCTAATTATAATCAAAATAGTCACCAAATTAAATTTTGGTTGCTAAATAATTACAAAATAGAAGTAATGATTGAATTTAGTGATCAATTAAGTCAAATAATTGGTATCTAACATTAGATACCAAAGTTTTAGTTACCTATTCCATTAGATTCTAAACTGGTATTTAATTAAGTCAGAGACTAGTTTAGAATCTAATAGCATAGGTCACTAAAACCTTGGTATCTAATGTTAGATAACAATTATTTGACTTAATTAGTCACTAAATTCAATTATTACTTATATTTTGTAGTTATTTAGCAACCAAAATCTTATTTGTTGACGATTTTGGTCACAATTAGTAACCATTTCATTTGGTAGCTAAAAATTGGTCTCTAAACAATCTTTTTCTTGTAGTGTGAGCAAGGTTACTGTATCTCTAGCATCAGAAGTGATCACAAGACTGAGTTTGAAAATCGAGAATTTCAAAAGTTACGTGAATTAAATGGTATATACCTCAATTTCTCTTCATCAATAACACCTCAGTAAAATAAGGTCTTTGAAAGGAAGAACAAAACTCTCCAAGAGATGGCAATGACCATGTTGTGTGAAAACTCTTTAGCAAACATTTTTGGGCATAGGTAGCTAAGCCTGCTTGCTATGTATAAGATAAAATATTAATAAGATCCATTCAAGAAAAGACTCCCTATGAACTATGTAGAAACTGAAATCCTAACATAGGTTATTTTCATGTTTACATATGTTATATCTTTAACACCAAGGATCGAATTGGACTGTTTGACTCCAAGGTTGATAAAGGAACATTTCTCGGTTACTCTAAAACAATCAAAGGCTTATAGAGTACACAACTCTCGAACCTTGACCGTAGAGGAAACCATAAATGTCATTGACAATGTTTCTTAGATTGATAGGAGACTATCAGATGTTGAAGATCATTTTGTATAATTGCATTGATAAGCCAAGTGAGAAAACAAAAAGTGTTAATCCATATGTTGATGCAATAATGAGATGAGACGAAACAAAAGTAACAATGAAAAGGACATATCAAACAAAGGACCTTTTGTGCCATCTCACTCAAGATAAACCATTATGTTTCTTCTCATCCACATGAACAAATCTTAGGAGAAAGAAATGATGGTGTCATAACCCAATATTCCTTAAAAAAATGAAGCTAAAATGACCCTTGTGTCTAAGATTGAGCCCAAAAATATTGAAGAAGCTTTTTTACATGAAAAACGGATTCTAACCATGGAGGAAGAGTTGAACCAATTTACTAGAAACAATGTCTAGATGTTAGTGCTCGCTCCATCTAATCAGAGTGTGATTGGTACCAGATAAGCCTTTAGGAATAAATTTGATGAAGAAGGCAAAGTGGTAAAAAATAAAGCTAGACTGTTAATATAAGGCTACAATCAAGAAAAAGATATAAGTTTTTGCTACTTACAAAAACAAAACACTATATTAGATGAATATGAAAAATACTTTTCTAAACAGTTTTATTAAAGAGGAAGCTTATGTTAAAGAACCTCCATGTTTTGAAAATACTTCCAAATGAAACCATGTCTTCAAACTTAAGAAGACTCTTTATGGTCTTAAGCAAGCTTTTAGAGCTTGATACAATAAATTGAGCAGTTTTCTTTTGAAAATTGGTTTTGGAAGAGGAAAGGTTGATAATAATTTATTCAAGAAAGAGCACAATAAAGACCTTCAAATAGTGTAAGTTTATGTAAACGTTATGATATTTGGTGCTACTAATGAATCCTTTTGCAATTATTTTTCTAGTTTTGATATAGGGAGAGTTTGGAATGAGCATGATAGGAGACCTTAAGTTCTTTCTATGGCTCTAAATTCGTCAAAAGGAAAAAGAGACCATCCTTCATTAACAAAAATACATAAAAGAGATGCTAAAAAAGTTCAATATGATAAGGACAAAGCCTTTGAATACCCCAATGCATACATTTGAAATCCTAAGTAAGGATGAAAATGATAAGAAAGTATATCAGATGATCTACAAAGTTATGATTGAATATATGCTCTATCTTACTTCTAGTAGACTTGAGCTTATGCATAATGTATGTCTATGTGCAAGATTTTAGTCAAATCATATGAAGTCTCATCTGAAGGTTATTAAACAAATCTTTCAATATCTTATGGGAACCACTAATTTATGTTTATACTATAAAAAAAATATTAGTTTCAAATTAGAAAGGCTATGCTAAGCAGACTATGCTGAAGATTGTGTTGAGACAAAGAGCACAAGTGGAAATTGTCAATTAGAAACAAAACACAATTTCATTATCCATCACTGAAGTAGAATATATGCTACAAGGTGTTGCTCTCAATGGTTATGGTTTAAGTATCGACTTGAGGATTACTCTAGTTTTTAGAATAATATACCTATATATTATGATAATACTAGTTCAATTAATTGATCTAAAAGCCTCTAAGAAGAATAAAGGAAAGTTCTCTAAGAGAAGCGTCCACGAAGAAAACAAAGAACAATTTCACAAGTTAAAGGGAGCAACCTACAAGAATTGACTATTGATCGAGTATTGAACTGAAGGTAGATGTTCATCAACAAACATTAAAGAACAACCAGATCAATCCTTCTTATTGTGATATGTTTATTTGATCTTATAATCTACTCATGTTCACATGTTTTATTTAAAGCACCATAAAAAGTAAGATATTGTTAGAGTAAAAAATATAACACCCTTAATTTTTGATTATGTGCTTAAACATTAGAAGACAAGAGCTTGAAAAACATGAAACAACTACTTTTAATAGATATTGCTCAGATCACAAATGCATATGTTTCTTCTGACAGATGATAGAGTCAAGTTCCACTTTGTCGAATAAGTTAATTAAAGTCAGACAATAAGTATAGACGAAAACGTCAAGCTGACACACAAATATTATTCAAGCTTAAGTATATGAATAAACAGATAATGTCTTTTACGCCTATCCTAGGGAGATAAACACCTAACAACATAAGAGATAAAGTTGTAACAACCATCAACCTCTATAAAATAGTTAGTTTCAACTTTGGCTTAGTTGTCTATCTTGTATGATGTGCACTTTTAATTATCGGTTGGTGTAAAAGAATTTGTTACTGAGGAATATAAGTATTATCACCTATAAAAGAGTTTGTGTAAAAAAGGAAGAAATTTTAATGCTTCGTGTCATGCATTTAATTATTTTCAAAATAAGAGCTCATTTGACAATAGTAGGAGAAGAAAGAAGACTTCAAAGCTACCTAATGGCCAACAAAGGGAATGCAACGACTACTTTTCACAAACCTATAAGAAGACATGCTTTAAAGGGACTTTTAAGAAAGTGAGCCATACTTTGAAAAATGCTTTACTGAACTTATTTTTGTGCCCTAAAGCTTTGTAAGAACGTGTTTTGTATTCATTCTCGCCTACTAGTAGAGAGAGTTTAAACCTTGTGTACGTCAAAGGACCCTACCTATTCTAGTGAGTAACAACCAGTGATCTGTTGATCACTCAAACCGTGTAACTGTGTTAAGCCAGGAGTAGCTAATGTCAAGAATACTCAATGTTAAGCCATGAGTGACTAGCAGCGTTGAGCCATGAGTAAATAGTGTTGAGAATACTCAAAGTTAGTCAGGAGAGGCTCGATCAAAGAGTACTCATATGTACTTCGTAGTAATAGACTGCTTAGTATGACTTGACTAGTTTGCCTAGAACAGAATGTAGTCTTTGTGATTAGACGTACTGTTATAAAGATATTGAGTATTTTTTTTTGTTTAATCTCTTATATTACATGTTATACGATTGTTGAACTAATTAAAAAAAATGAAGGAAAAATAAAAGTCAAGCTTGCAAAGATCTTTAAACCATTTTCTATATATCGTTTGACAACATTTATAGAGAAGATATTAACGAAAAATTATAAAATTTTTAAAACACAATTCAACACTCCATTATTTTATTTCCTATTTTTCACACTGTTAGCCTGTTGAGTACCTTTCTTTGTTATTGTCGGTCATAAGTATAGTGTGCCCCATACCCAGTCCCTATCTTGGTATTACCTGTATAAGATTTATTGCAACATAGACTTTAGGCAAATAATTGGACACTTATACCAGTCAGGTACGAGAATGTCACTTTTGGAGATCTATATCTTAACCAAGCCTAAGTTTTTATTTCTTTGAATCCATATACATCAAATAATTACTACCCACATACATTTCCATATCCTATCCCATTTACCATTCAATTATGTTAAAAGACTATAGGAAATTGTTTTTAGAATGATTGTGTTATATTGTGCTTACCCCTACCCTGTTATTACACATGTTCTAAGCTTTTGCTACTACTTTACAATTGTAAAATATTACTCACAGACTCATCAAAGAGCACACATATGACTCTCAAACCTTATTCCCCTATGTCTCAAGTTATCTTTTGTTGTCACTCTATTTAAAAGTACCCTCCAAGCCAACAATTGTGAAATACAGAACTTTGACCGTCTAAAACATGTCATATACTTCTGTGTATACATAATTTTATAATATATGATGTTTTTTCGCCGCCTTTCTACTTTCAATCATCCTCTATTTCTTTTTGTGAAGTGTTTCTAATGACTTTCTACGTAACTTCGCATATCTTACACCTCTTCCATTCAAACAACTCTCTCCTCCACTTGAAACACCCACCTATTTTCGTCCCACCTACTCTCCTAGTGTTACTTGGTTTTAAGGTGTAAGGTTTATTGTTATTCGTTTCTTAATTATATTTGTATACATCTTAAGATATCTCCAAAAATAAAATTTTATTTTTTATCGTAATTTCCATTCAACCTTCTCACCGAACCAGTGTTCCCTTTCACTCACCTCATATGTTTTTCTTAAATCTTTCCACGTAAGGATTCTTAATTGGATATATATATATATATATATATATATATATATATATATATATATATATATATATATATATATATATATA
>Ga0209700_106093_pt1 | contig 19252 bp, 12 predicted proteins | sample SiratroredBW_FD_187528 | JGI IMG/M metagenome (GOLD analysis project Ga0209700, IMG submission 187528) | Root nodule microbial communities of legume samples collected from California, USA - Siratro red BW (SPAdes) (version 2) | ecosystem: Host-associated > Plants > Roots > Nodule | place: USA...
AAAAAAAAAAAAAAAAAAAAAAAAAAAAAAAAAAAAAAAAAAAAAAAAAAAAAAAAAAAAAAAAAAAAAAAAAAAACACAATCAACATTATATCTAAGTTTTGTCCAATAATAAACTTCAAACCCAAACTAAAGCTTAGTAGAGACCTACAATGGCAGGTACATTGTCTAACCCAGTATCTACCCTAAGACAAGTTAACCACCCTAAACATTCCAGTTCATGCTTGGAAGTTGAAACTGTTGCCTCAATACATCGTTACTAACTGGGCCAAGTGCATTTGGGTGAAACGCTGTGTTCTGTGGAAGGTGGCTGAGCAGTGAAACGAAGGAATTGTTTTCCTCAACAGTGTTGCTTCCTGCATTGAGATCACAATGGAATCTCCTGCTAGAAGAAGATGACCCTGTGTCATTCCAATACTGTGACGAGAGTGCTCCTTTCACAGGGTAGATTCCCTTTGAAGAGACTTGGTGGGAATCAGAAACATCTTGCTGCATACTATGGTCAACTCCTAAGATTCCATCAAAGAAGTTGTCATCATTTTCTAGTCCCAGAGGTCCATAACTTGCGCTTCTCGAAGTCCCGGCTTTGGAATTCTGAGTTGTGTTATTATTGGCCACTGACAAAGTTGACATCATTGGTAGCATACTACTCTCCATAGAAAGCTCCTTATTCTGCTCCATCAAAGCAAACCTTGGCATGATGGTACTGTTGTTCTTCTTGTATATTCGGCACAAAACCCAATCGTCAAGCTACCAAACAAACGTGACATAAAAACAATCAATTTTAACGAGACATTCAACAGTAATAATCAAGATTCTGAATTATGGTACAGTTTAACCTGATATTTGATGTTACGGAAAATTACAGATAAATAAGAAATAAAAAATACAATGCGGTCACGGTGAGTAAAAAAACTACATTACAGTCAAAATTACGGTTCATTTAACTTTGTTAGAAAAGAAATCAAAACAAATAAAAGTTAGAGGATATGAATCATATAGATGGCCTGCATACCCTCAAGGAGTTTTTCTTGCTACTACGTGCATGATCTGCAGGCAGAGAAGGTGGTTTTGAGGTAGAATTTGAGGAACTGCCAACAAGCCTGTACTCGTGCATGATCCAATTGGTTTTAACCCCTTTTGGAGGCTTGCCACCGTAGAAGACAAGTGCTTTCTTGACTCCTACTTTGTGGTGGCCATGAGATGCAAGAATGGGCCTGTCAGTTCCGGTAGCTTTCCAATACCCAGAAGAAGCAGCCCTGTTAGGCCTTGCCCCATTTGGGTACTTTCTGTCCCTTGGGCTGAAAAAGTACCACTCTTGCTCGCCAAACGTTGCTTTACCTAAAAAACACAGAAACACCAAAATCCAAAAAATAAAAAATATTGCAACACAAAAGCAAACTAATCAAGGAAATATACAGTGGGTTTGCATGAAAGGAGGAGAAGACAAGGTGGGGTGCGATGAAGTTTCGTACTTGGGAGTTCCCACGGATCGAACTTGTAGAGATCAACCTCGGCGATGATGGCAACAGGAAGAGGAACAGAGTCTGCTTTTCTCTTGAGGTAGTGGACCACTAGTTCCTCATCGGTGGGGTGGAACCGAAACCCCGGAGGAAGATGAGGGTGCTGATGAGTGTGATATTCTGAAGATGAACCTCTGCTATTCATGGTGATGGTCACGGGTCTAGCTTCAACTCTCTGCTACAATATTTCTCATGCATACAATAAAACAACCTTTGTGAGCCTACCTTTTCCTTCAAATTCCCTTATCTTGCTCTCTCTTTCTTTACTACGGGTGAATGAACCTTAGGTATACCATTGAATCATTTGAATGAAATAAGGTTGAGAGGGGCAGGCGATGATCGCATGACGAGGATTCGTGTTTTGTAAGAGTAGGGTTGGGTGAGATAAATGTAGCAAAGGGGTGCCCGTGAGATTTGTGACACGTGGGAATCGAGGGTGGATGGTTCAACACGTGTACGGACAACGGCAAAAAGTGATAACACAGTCTCTTGTCAAACACGTGTCTTTGGTTTAGACCAGTGTTCATGCAACATGTACCGAATATTTTCAACTTAGAAAAGAAAATGAACAATATTAAATTATATTGTTACATGAAAATGAAGTGAATTGGGACCATGATATTCATGATCCATGTAATAATTTGTGGACAGCAGCAGAACGAGGAGAATAAGGATGGTTGTCTGTTTCTGTGAGGAGGGAGTTTGGAACTGCCAATACACTTATGATGTCATGCTTTTCTTATGCAGGCAAAACCCAAGGTAACCATGGCCCACACTGTTCACACAATCAAACACAGTCCCCAACTAAAGCATGGAGAGGGAGAGAGGTGTCACGTGCGCACGTGCTCTTCTACCTGCGCCGTCTTCATTTGTTCTTCTAAAACTTTGGTAGGATTGATGTCATGACTACGGCTGTTAATATTATAAAATGTCATTTATTAATATATATATATATATATATATGGACATTGTAATTTATATATTATATTTAAAATTAAAATTAATTTCATCAATTCATGTAGCTTAAATTTTAAAATATGTACATTTTTTTTATTTTGAAACTATCTTTTATTCTTTTTTAAAATGGTTTATTATTCACTAAATCTAAAAGTTAAAATTCATTTAAAATATAAATGGGATCAGACCGATCAAATTTAATAGTCAAGTGATGGAAAATTTGTTCTGCCACACATAACTATCACTTCTGACTTTTCCACATAATAACTGTTAGAGGATGAGAATTGTTTTGATTGAAGTATGATTTCAAATAGTATTGAAGATAATCTTGCTTTGATTACTATCAATCAATGTTATTCTCAGTACTAATGTTTTTAATAACTAATGATTAATATTTAATCGTGAATTAATTTTACTTAATTAAAATAGAAAAAATAAAATATCAGTGAGTAATTATTAAAAGTTAGTGTACTATTACTCAAAAGAGAAAGGTGGGCGCCATCAAACCCTCATTTTTATACAAGTACGAATTGTATGGTGCAAGTAGGTGTGGGCTTATTGTCAAGGTTTGGTTTATTTCAATTATCTACAAAGAAACACTCAGATTTAGATTAGCTAAGAATATTGGTATCAAAACCAGAAAATAAAACTAAACAATTCCCATCACGAACAAAAACCCAAATATAATTTTGATTTTCATCTTTGATAACAGACATCATTCAGTCTTTCTTTTGTTCTGAGATTATCTATACTCAAATATAATATTAAATCTTTGTAATAAAAAAATATTATAACGTAAGCTAGTTGTATTTATAAAACTCAAAACTTGAAATATTTATCTTAGTTAACGGCTTAAGTTAATTAATTAGATATTTTAATTTCAGTTCTATATATTTTTATTAGACATATTTAAATTAAGTATACATATTTTAATGATGAGATATGTAGAATTGAGAATTGTGTAATGTGTGTGTGTGTGTGTATATATTAGATAGGTTGTTAAATCTACATGAATTTTTTTTCTGTATACTTTTATGAAAAAATTCATTCAAACATGTTTTTTTTATAGTAATTGGAGATTCTTAAAAATAAAGTGCAAATGATACTAAACCAAAATAACAGGAATTGAAAAGAGGGTATATAATGAGTAGCCGGCAGAAGATTTTTCCTGATGAAAGAGAAATTTGATGGGAGAAAATCCCAGAGAGAAGATGGAGAGGGTGACGAAACAAGTTGAAAGGGTTGAGGAATCTTTAATTAGATCTGGAAAGTGTGAAGCAATGTATTCAACCCTTATCTTAAAAGGGTATAAGAGGTGATGCTTTTAAACTACATCTGCTTGTCAGGATTATGAATTCTTAAATTAACACGTATTCCATGTGAATGTAGCAAAATTAAAACTTAGAGTTTGTTGTACACACAACTCTAGTTTCCTCATTTGTTTCAAACTTTCAATACTTCATCACACCAAATAACTAAACTAGTCATTACAAGAAAAGAAGAAAACTACAATCATTTTGTGCTGTGCATCTTTACTGGTGGAACTGCCAATGTCAATTGTGTTTATCCAAAACTGCATCATGCATTCATTACATACTTTGTATTTTAATACCATTAGTTTTTAAAGATTTATACTATGTTAGGAATTTGATTGTTAGTTTAAGTGATACATTAAGTATAAGAAAATGAAGCAATATATAAAAAAAAATCATTAAATTCATTATATTTTTTAAGAGTTTGAAGTATTATTAATCTTTTATATGAGTTTGGTTCATATTTTAATTGTTGTTGAATCTCTCTCGCATAAATTTCTCTTTTTTTTTTTAGAAATCTGACATTATTACGACACTCGATTGTTTGTATTTGTGATTGATTCTAACAAATATAATTTGATGTTTATATTAAAAGTCTTTCCAATAAGATTCAACTAAACATCTTTGTATAATGAGTGATAATATAAATAAAAGTCACTAATGAGATACTTGCACTTATACATTTTTATACTTAAAAGAAGGATATAATTTAAATGTTAATATAAGTCTTACGTTAAATAGATGAGAAGATTAACAAACATACATATGAAAAAAATTAAAAAACTCATTATATTAAAGTTTTAAGACATGATATCAATATTTTATATATATTTAACTCATATCGCATTATTACTTAATCTTACTGTCATTCTCTTTTAAGAAAATTAACATAATTCATAAAAAATAAGCAAGTAGACAAAAATAATATTTAATTTGTAGTGTACATAATATAATGCGAATATAATGACTTTTTTTTCCTACCCCGATTTCAATGACTTTTAACCAGATAGTGGAATAAGTACTCACTGCGAATATGATTTTTCTTTTCTACAGCGAATGGGAAGATTACACAAACACTTTCTCGGAAAATCTAGATCAAGTAAAACTAAAGAATAATAAACTGTTATCTTAGTCTTAAAAATATTTGAAATTGGAAAAAAAGAACACTGATCATATTAATCCAAAATGTAAAATATATGTAACAAATTTAAATAATAATGTAATAATATATTTAAGAATTAAAATCATTACAGATAATTAAATTTTGAAATTTGAATAAAATAATTAAAAACTAATGTAAACTATATTTCAAGTCGTAGCAAACTTGTGATCATTAATCAAGTGATATAAAATTTGAATATGAAATAAAGCATGATAAAAGATAAATATTATAGCCATAGTCTCAATAGTATTAATAATTGTTTACATAGATGAATTATTCGAATCAATATTATTATGGTTAAAAAAAAAATGATAATTCTCCCTAAAACTAAAACTTTAAAAGTTGCAAATTAAGGACAATGACTGTAGCCATGTTTGGTTCTGCTTCGGCTTGGCAGTATATTTTCCACTATTTTCATCTATAATTGAATGTTATAACATAATTAAGAAATATGTTGCTTCTTATTTTTATTATGAAAATAATTTATTTTTAAAAAATATTTTTATTCGATACTTTGGAATTTCATATTTTATTATTTATCTTTATTTTTTATAAAATTTAGTCTAAAATTTATCAATTAATAATATATTGATTTGTAAAAATAAGTCTACAACTGGTCTCTTCTTGGGCTTGTCGTTTTGTCGTTTACCCAAGCACTTCCTCTCGTGTGGTGGAATTGGATCAGATCCTGCATTAATTGGGCCTTCTTCTCCAATGCTGCAATTCCTTTTTGCAGCTCTATAATTTCTTCTCGGATCTCTCATTCCATTGCAATGAAATAACAAAATGAATTTTTAAAATTACTATACTTTATTAACAATTAGATTTAAAATATATTTTAAAATTTAACATTACTTCAACATTACTCGTTAAGAGATATTATAAAAAATTATATTTCGAAATAAAAATTTTGAAATTTATATACAAGATATGCCCAACATCTACAAGCTCCACTGTCGCGTTGAAGAGGTATTATTTTCTGTCTTATAAAGAACTAATTATATTAAAAAATATTTATTATTTTTTAAAACAATTTAACTATTTATAATTCTTATTAGTATATTTAATTATAATTAACACAAATAAATATAATAGTAAAATATATAAAAATATAATGCAAGTGATGAAACAGAAACATATCGGACCGCATTTTGGTTCACGAACGGTATACGATTATAGGCCTCCATAAGCTCATGGACTTCAACGTGGAGCGTGTTCCATACTTTCTTTTTTCCAACGAATTGCTTTTTAGGCAAAGTCGAATCAAACCAATAACTCAAACCAGAAAAAACACAGGAGGAATGTGTCAAAGACATATGCTGTCCAAGTATAGAATCCTCATTAAACAGAACATTTTTATTTTTATTTTGATTTTTGGAAAAATCGAGGAGAGAAAAAGAAAAACATTAAAATTTTATGGGTTATTTTTTGTATGTTATTTAATTTTTTCGTTTTTCAACGTGCAGCTTAAACTTACTTATATTCTTAAAACTATCATAACATTATAAATTGATTCTAAACTTATTAAAAAGTTACAATTTCTATTATGACATTTATTAAAGAGTTGTTTATCTCACAATCAAACTATACACATTTATATATGGAAAAGTTAGATTAACCTAAGATTAATAAAATTACATTGTTCTCGATAATTCTTCCCAACAATGTATAGTAAGTTGCTTCCAACAATAATGGGTTACTAAAACTAAAGAATTTGAAGATAAGAAGAGTTTAGAAATTGAGAAAGAAAAGTAGTGAGAAAAGGTGAGTGAAAACTGTCCATGGCATTTAATTAGTAAAATAAAGAGTGTAATGCTTTAAAATATAAGGGAAGATGGACATTGACTTTAAGAAAGTGATATAATCCTGGTACTGGATGTGGGCTTCTTCAATTGAAGTGAAAAGAAGAGGAAATTTTGTTGTTCTGCAATCCAATGTCAACCACCAATAACCCTTTGCACTGTCCTTATCTCTTTCTTTCCGCGTATGCTTCTATTTCTATTACTTCTTCTGCAAGCTATGGCCTGTCTCCAACATTTTCATAGTGTTACCATAAACCATTCTTTTCTTCATTTATCGAACAATTAGTCTCAGTGGAGTTATAAGACATCAGCAGTACGTAAAGTTCTTCACAAATATATGTATAATATTTTCTTAGTTCAGAGCTCTTCTTTCCTCTTATTTTCATTACCATACAAATTAGTGTACCATAATTTTTTTATTTTTGATGTAGAAAATGATAAGTTGTCGGCACAATGTTTACTCTTCGGAAATTTCATATCTTAAAACAAATACCATTATTTAGAATAAGTTGGAACAAATTCCTAGAATTTTGGATAAATTATATCATAGTGCCAGATTACTTGAGAAACAAGAAGATAACATCTATAATGACAAATATTCACTTTTTCTCTAATTAAAAGAGATATTAAGTCATAATTACCTTTATATTTATAAATAGATTTAAGTTCTCCATATAACAATAACTTATTTTGGATGTTTCAATTTAAAATTTTTTAGAGACTTCCAAATTAATTGTATAATGATTTTATCTAAGAAGATTTGTTTTTTTACAATTTATGTAGTAAGTATATTGTTGAAAATACTTCGTTACTAACTTTACTCAATTATTATGATAAGAATGATAAAAATAATTATTTTTAATAAATAAACTTATATAACTACCCAGCCTGTAAAAACATTAGTTGTTATTAGTTGACCGTTGCTCTTCACTTGTATTAATAAACATTTTAATTTAAGATTTCTAGTCAGTTTATAAGATGATTTCTTTAGGAATGTAGAAAGAGTTAGATTATCTCATGAATGTAGTCAAATCTAATTAAAGTGAGTTAAATTTTATTTATAATTAAGTAAAACTTAAGTCAATCAAATTTACCTACTTTTATACGTTTTGGATGATAAGTTAGTATGAATTTGTATGGATGACTTGAGACTTAATTCAGTTATAGTTGTATTATGAATGAATTGTATTATGTTTTTTTATATATATATTGAATTAGTTAGGATAAATTTATTATAACTTAACTTATTAATTTACTGAATGCCTTTAATTATTTTTTGTAAAAATTATATTATTTTTTAATTAAATTGATACTTAAAAATTACAATTTTTAATAAAAAAGATTTTCAAAATTTTAACCAATTTAATCCAACTTACTCAAAAGTGAGTTAAGTTAGATTGATTTTAATATACAAAATACAGAAACATCCTTATATTAATTTATTTGGGTAGTGTATTTGTCCAAAATCCTAATTAACTCAACTTACAAACATTCTATATTAATTTATTGAAAATAAAAAAATATTATTGTAAATTGGTCCATCTTATATTACTTTCGCTTGACCAAATAGTGTAAATACTGGGGGAAAGTTTAATTCCTTAGTTTGGATATTTTAAAATCACTTTAGATTAAATTAAAATATGAAGGCATGCCAATTGATAGTAGATTTTAAAAAAATCGTACTCATGTGATTACTTTATTATTGACTATTTTTAAAGATATATTTCCGATTTTAAACTTCAAAACAATTTTAATTTTCAGTTAAGCTGAATACAGTAAAAATATATAAAGATGTTTATATTTTGTAATATTTCAAAATTAAGAGTAAATTCTCTAACACTCACAAAAAAGAGAAACAGGCATAAAGGTTCATTTTATAATCATTTATTTGTGTTATATATATATATATATATATATATATATATATATATATATATATATATATATATATATATATATATATATATATATACATATATATATATAAGAACGCTTTAATTCTAAATAAAAGTGTATTTTTAATATGTGTGTATATATAATTTGAATACTTCCTTTCAAAAAGTACAGCAATAAAAATAAATATTAGTAAGATATCTTTTTTAGTATCTATCTTTTTAAAAATATTTGATAAAAACAATTACTAAACTGTGAGATAGTTTAAAACAATATAGAAAAAATAAAACGAGGGATTATGATAAGTATTGAGAATAAGAAAATAAAAAAGAAAATTATTTAGTTTTTATTTTACTATAAAGTGGCATTAAATGTTACCCTCCACCGACGGCAGAACTAGAAAGTAGAAAACCGCTTTTGCTTTCTCCGATTGTACTTTATGCTAAAGAAGCAGCCAACAATTCAACCATAATTTCCTCAGGCACTCATCTCTTCGCTGTCACGGACGCTATCAGATCTCACCTAAGTTATCTTATACATATTTAATTGATGTTTTATTTAATTGTTAATATTTTAAAATAATAAAAAATATTTTTTACAATATATATCTTGTTTAAGACTTAAATATATCTTAACTTTTAATGTTAAGTAAATATGTTAAAGTACAATAAGTTAGACTACATAACCTTACAATAAAAATGCTTTTATATTACATTATGTAATCCTAACTTCCAATTAGATGATTTCCAACATGATTTTCCCTGAGTAATAGTAGCCCAAGGTATAAAAAAAAGACATGGAATCCAATTTTACTAATTCAAAACTTTTACTATATTTTTAGCCATTTGTTTGTAACATGAACTCCCACCTCCATGGTTTTCGTTAAAAAAAAACTTTAAACTAAGAAGCTAAATCAAACATATGCAACTACAAACATTTCACAAAAATTGGTAAAACACTTTGACGACAAGAGGCATATTGTCATGTGAACTATAAAAAGTGAGTAAATCATTAAGTACATTTTTGTATACCTTAAATACACATAATCAACTCCCAAACCTAATAATTTTATTTTATTTTTTTAAAAAATTATAGTAACAACTCTTCTATTTTTTTTTCTAAATATTTTTGAAATATAATATAATAGGTGCGATTATTTTTTCTTAACTAATAAAATTATAAGTTAACAATTTTATTCTTTTGATTAAAATTATTTAAAATAAAATGTGATTAATTATTTATACATCAACTCATACGTGATTAAAATATTATTTTCACTACCATCTATAAAAGAAAATGTAATATGATTATGTACAAATTTATTGAAAATAAAATTTAATAAAAATAAATAACAATAATAATAAAAGATTTAATAAAAAATTATAAATTTTGTAAAAAATTAATAAAATAAATAGATATTGATATAAAAATTCAGCATAATAAATAACGTAAAATGAATTATGATAAATTATTTATATCTACAACCCACATTTAACTAAAATAGTAAATATTATGATTCCATTCATGGATTTGATTGAAAAAAACTATATATTATTATTATTAATATATTTATTATTTGTATATATTTGGAAGAAATTTGACATATGATTATTTTGATGAGGTTGAAATTGAGAACACTAACTAGCTAATATTCAATTCAACCACTCAGAAATATGTAAAAGATATTCGAAAGCTGCAATATTTTGACCATATTTATTTTTAGCTTTTACTAAAGGTTAGATACTTTGGTAAACTTTCAACAACAAAAATAAATATTAAGACAAAACTTAAAAAGAAAATAAATACTTAAAATTCCAATTAAACAAAATATCTAAAATCCTTAATGAAACAATATTATATCTTTTGAATTAACTTTTATATTCTCCAAAACTAATTAGAACTTAAGCATTTATATTTTTATTATCATCAATCAGTTTTGTCAATTATTTTTTTATTAAATATTTAGAAAATGTATTTTTAATATTTCAAATATATTTTAAAACACCAATTAAATACATGAAATCCTTACACTATAAAGAAACTTGATTGTGCCAAAATTAAATTGGTAGCATGTGTTAAACAAATAATTGGTTGACAAATATTTTATATCGTATTAAGAAGTGAAATTATTGCTTACAGTTTTTTGGAGTGCAAAGTATTCCTTTGTATTGCTTACAGTTTTTTAACACATATAATCCAGAAAATTTTGATAATTATTTTATAAGATATTTTACAATGTATTGAGTTTATTTTTCTGGTTGGCTCCTATTAAATATATGAATAAATGTTATTTTTACTAATAAATGAAAAATAAAAATAATAATAAACATATTTTTTAAATTGATAACATTATTTTAAAAATTCAAAAAAATATCACCAGAATTATTTTTTTTATTAATCTATATAATTATTTACGAAGGAGAATTTGAATGCAGCATTATTTTACCAAACATGCTTGAATTTTAGCAGGTACAATGCAGGAGTGTTTGCTTTTTATTAAATGTTGAACTATGAGGGTGATACTAGGAATAAATAGAATACTAGCAGAAACAATGTAGTTAACAAACTACAATTTATTGATTTTAACCTTGAAATTTGTTACAGATGTCCTATAAATCCCAAATTATGGGATGCAAAGGGTTCAAGAAAATTGCTGTCATAAAAAAAATTAAATACACAAAGCACCAAAAAATTAGAAGGAGATGTGATTAATCAAATAACTTTGTGTTACTAATGAATCAATAAAAGAATTCTGATACAAAGGAATTAACCTCAGAGCACTTTCTTGTGCTTCTGTTGAGCCAATTTCAATAATTTTACTTTTAAGAAAAAAAAGATCTAGCTGAAGCCTAGTCCCAATATTAAGCGAATTGAGGCCACAGAATTGAGTGATGTTAACGGTAGAATCATATGGTCTCTCTAATTGAGAACCCATATTTATATACAAAAAAAATGCAAATTTTATATTGTGGTTATCCACGCTACGAACATTGAAGCATTCAACGTTTCTTCTTCGCGTGCTTCCTTTCTTCCTCCACCTCCAACAAGTTCATGATCACCGCTTCCGAAGCATTCCTTAGCAACTCCGACCAATCCCTGAAAACAAAAATCACTTCAGAATTAATCATTTAATACAAATTATGATCCATTAACCCAAGGTAGAGAAAGAGAGAAAGAGAGAAAGAGAGAAAAAGAGTAAGAGAGAGACACGTATGTGAATATGTATATATTTACCCGTTCAAAGAATCAAACGTCAATCCTACGGTGTTCTTTGCTTCTTCAAGTGCGAATTCGAACCTCCAAAGGTCCACAGAAGGGCACGTTCCGTTGTCCTTGACCATTAGCTGCGAGGGTTTGACGTCGTAGAAAATGGGAACGACCCTTTTGTGGGACTCCATGAGAAGAGCGAGCTCGTGGAGGCAGAAATAGGAGTCACAATAGCGAGGAGAGAAGACAGCAACACCAACCTTGCAACCTAGAATGCCTCTATCAATGTGCTGGAAGAGCCTGTCCCCAGGTTTCATGTTCATGCTGTCCAAGAACGACCTCACTCCCATCCTCGTAAGATTATCGTACAACAACCCCGCAACGTTCCTCTTCGTGTCGATTCCACGGTGGTTGATGAACACGTCGCATACTGGGCGACCCATTTTGGTGATCAACTTGGCGGGCAAACGCTGCATGGCTCCTTCACCACCTAACTGAATTACCAGTAACTTGTTTTCTTGCTGTTTTTTGCTGCAAAACTTTTGTCTCTTTTGTAGAGAAGCGAGACTTTAATTTGTTGTGTTCTTGTGTTTTCTTTTGTTGTTGGGGGAGAGTTTTTAACGTAGGCAAGATCTGAGGGACAAAGATGGGTGTTATATATATACATGTAGGAGGAGAGAGAGAGAGAGTGTGTGTGTGTAAATTTTCGAGAAAAGGGGTTATGTTGGACTTGAGAAAATACAAGGCAATTGAACGGAGGACACAGAGAACAAAAAGAGTAAAAACGTTTGAATTTTCTGACTAGATTTTGAACTACATATGTTCCTTCGAACACGTAAGTACGTATCCGTAGTTTTCATTTTTTTTTTCTGTATAAAAAAACATCGGCGATCGGCGACACTGATCCGCTGGCATGGGCATTCTTTTACCTTAATTTTGAGGGAAATTTAGGGGTTCTTTCCTCGAGGACCATTTTAATCAATGATAAATATTAGCTACTCCATCAAGTGAATATATAATTATAAGATATTTAATTTCTATTTTATATAACGTTAAAAAAGTACTAGCAATATGTGGATGTATTGAATTCCAATATTTTAATCTCATATGACTCAGTTTTAGTCATATTTTTTTTTCCAAAGTAGACTAATGTTAATAAAAATGTTCATTTATAGAAAAAGTAATATATTTTAATAAGTTCTTCTTAAATAATGGTGTGGAAAAAATCTTAAATTAAAAGAAGGAAGAAGTATAACTTCAAGAGAAATATATTCTTCAAGATTGATTTTAAATATATTTTTTACTATTATTGAATTTATTGAAAATTATAATTGTTTCTGAATTTTTAGTTTTTAATGAATTTTAAAACTTTTTACAAAATATGTTATTGACTCTACTTTATTATTAATTATTTAAAAGTTCAAAATATACAATCTTATAAAAAAAATTATTACATTGTAATCAAAGCAAATAATTTTTTATTTTTGAAAAGAAATCGAATAAATGTAATAAAAATTTATTAGTGTATACCATTCCTATACGTTAGAAAAAAAAAAAAAAAACCTCTAGATTCTGTATGTCGGACTGTTTTTTTTTTTTTTGTTCTATCATCATAAGATTTATAAAATATAGTCAACAATTTTAAAATGCTTTTCTTTGGTACTGATATTTTAAGTAAATTATTGAGCTTGCATTGACCGTTCTCATTTTTCTGAAAGAAAATGAAATTTCAAAATTCCCTTAAACAGTTATTGATAAATTGAAGTAAACTAATCTAATGCACAATGTTAAGATAATCAAATAAAACTAGCTATTAATGAAGTGCTTAATGATAATAAATGATAAAATATGCCAACCCCAGATGTTAATGAATGATAAAAAAGTTAAAAATAAATGAAAGCATGGCAAGCTCTAATTAGTATTTGACAACTTTTATTATTAGAAGGTAAAAAGAGAAATTAATTTCTTGTTGACTTTCGTGGCAGAGCTAAGTGTTAACTTCGTTTCATCTTTAATTTCTAACTGAGAGATCAATGCTTGAAATGGAATATTTTGTGGCTGTTGAACACTACTGTGGTCAATTATTCATATTTGGGATCCAGAAACTACGACTCGCAGGATTCAATTGTTGCTTATATTTATTTATTTAAGTTTGAAATTCATTAGCAATACCCTAAGAGTTTAGAGCCAACACTTAAATACTAAAAACGCCTTATAGTAAATTAAAATGTATTAGGTATTTCTTAGATGGTTTTAAAATACGTGTGAACGTATTTGGTAGAGCCGTTGGACCAGGGTGAGTGTATGAGGATGCATGCCCCCATCAACATCAGTTTTTGTGAACACAAATATAGTTATACTTTAGTACAATCTTTTTATAATCTTAAGTTTTGTCTTCTTGTTTAAAAGTTTATTTGGTTGTTGTTACTGAATACAAAAATTATCAATTTCCCCTTGGATTAAGTGGAAACTTCAATCTAAAGTTTTTCAATTTTACTTTACACAATAAAGTGAACAAGGGTATGCGGTATGCCATTTTCAAAGAGCTAAAGAATTTCACAGAAGAGTTCTATAGTTAGTGCAACTCTTTAAGATATATAAAAGCAAAAAGAAAAAAAAAAAAAAAAACTCAATCATATTGGTTCATAGAGAATCATACTGGTAACATTATCTCTGGAAACATCTCGTTTTTATTCGAGAAATACTCATAAATATAAAAGAAATGATATTTCTAGAGTAATAAAAATAAAACAATATTGTAAGAATATAAACAATTCAATTTTTTAGTTAAAAATTCTCAAAATTTAGTTTAATTAGTACAAGTGTATGTTTTTAATGATAATTTCCAAATATGTATTAATTAAAAAAAGTTTTATATTTGTAAAAACAATAAAATTTTGAAAGCATATGTGTTCTCTTGAGCATGTGTTCTCTTCAGCGTCCTTACTTTTGTGTGCTTTCACACATAAAACATATTAATTAAATTCATGACTTTTTTCAAAGTGAATTTTTATAAGCTGCAATGTCAAAGTGTAGTGAGCCTGGATTCAAACGGTCAAGTAATGATTAATCTAAGGTGTTACTGGTTATACAATTGAATTAGGTATAATCGTCTGAAATCAGTGTGATTTCCTAAGCAATTGAATTGTTTTTTCATATCATCCCAAATTTCAAGGACAATTAAAGCTTGAATCAATATATATAATAATTAACTCACTGGTGGGTGTTGCGAGTCCCAATTTGGAGTTTAACTCTGTTTTTTTTTTCTCCACTGGTGTATAAGTATAAACCGAGAAAGGATGAAATTTATTAAGTATTGTTCAGAATTTTAACCATTAAGCAGTGTATTTTTGTGTAAAATTTTACACTTGAAAAAAAAAAACAGTATTGGAGATCATATAACCATTAGATGTAAGTGAATTTACAATACATTAATAGAATAAATTAATTTTATGAAAATAAATTAGACTTAAATTTATTTTTTAATATATATTCAATAAAATAATGTCTTTGGTTTGGAATCCTTCTAGAATTGAAAATGAATATTTAATTGAATCATAATTTTTAAGGAATTTTTTTAAACATAGACACAATATAATATATATATATATATATATATATATATATATATATATATATATAAACACCAAGTTTTTATAATGTATTTTTTTACTTATATAAAAAATGAACTCAATTAACATTAATTATTAAACCACAATTATGGAGTATTTTCTTGTAATATTTCTGTTATTGCATGTGCTATATAAATATATATACAGTTTAAATCGAATTAACTAATAATAATTAGTCAACTCAAGAATACATATCACGATCAAATCCATAAGTTAATCAATTTTAATAACATTGTGAAATTATAACTGTTAACTAAAAGTTAGCAGTTATTGACAGTGACACAGAAGACGTTCACGCTAATAATGAATTATGTAGTTAATAAATCTGAACCATTAACTCGAAACCTTGGTGTTGTCTTAATATTAATGTCATTGGAATAGAAAATTTATTTTCAATAGAAAAAAACGTGAAATTACATAGAAATTAAAGAGTGGGTAGCACGAACTTGAATTTCGTATTGAATTCCTTATAGAGTGAAGCTGTACCAGCTTCAACATTTTCTCTTTTCTTACAAAGAACAAGGGAAAATCATTGGTCAATATAATTGATTTTGAAAGATGTGTTCTAGTCTTCAAGTCACGTTGATTTCCATTTACATCTTCTACTGCATAAAGAATTTCAATTTGGTAACGTGATGATACGTGTAATATGTCTTTCAAAAGTGCTATTGTGTTTCTTAATTTTTAAGTCTTTTAATAGTATCAACCCTCTGCGTTTATAACTTGATATTCAAATCTTGTATGAGTTTGAATTCAATCACACAATCTTGTGTTTCCTTTATGAATGATGTGACTTTTCATAGCAAAATGAATAATATTCATTTTTGGCACCATGAAATTTTAAAACGTGTTTTTGCTTTCAAAAACACACTCAAATTGTTTTGGCTTCGAGTTCCTTATCATGAAGATGATGTTTAATTGAGGGAGTTTGTGACAATATCAATTGTTGGGTTACTGTTGAACCCTAAAAATGTTATATAAGTGTATGATTCCCATTTTTTTTCTTTTTCTTTGTGAATAAAATAGAATAAACTGGTGGTAATTTGAAGATTGTGATTATTGATTGGGTTAGGCATAGATTTTGATTGAAATTTGGAGCAAAGATTGGAATGGACTTGTTCACGCCCCTAATTTGGGTTGTTTTGTCTTAAGTTGGGCTCAATCGTAGCTGTTGAAACTGGTTCAGAGAAAAGCCACTATTGAGACCATTCTTGGTAGAACAGAAACTGCAACATTTTGAAAGGTTCAAATCAAAGAGAAGTAAACAAGTCAAAAGAACCATTCCACCCCTTTCTGTTCACTGTTTACGAAATTGAAATGAACAATTATAATAATCCTCAATCTATTAGTACAAGGACATCCTTAAACCAAGTGATTTTATTTTCAGCCATGTTGGGTTCATCTAACATGTTATTATGGTTTAATTTGGTGAGCTTGGTTTCAATGACCAAGTCATACCTATAATACAACATAAACATAAACCCAAAATATATTATTAGTTGTTAACTAAAATAGAAGTTTCCTTCCCCTTGGACTGTAGAGTTGATTTCAACAGAATTCATTCATAAACTTTTTTCAAGGAAATAAGAAAGAAATTAAAATTAATATATATAAACTCTTTTATATAACTTTTTCTGAACTTTTATTTTTTAATTTATATATAAACTAATTTTAACTTATGAAAAAAAATTGATTTGATTATTTTTTTTTTAAATTCTCTTATAAATGAATTTGAGGAGAAGATAATCTAAACCTACCTATAAGATTTAACCTAAATAATATATATATATATATATATATATATATATATATATATATATATATATATATATACACTTTTTAAATTCACCTATTTTTTATTTTCATCATTTACTCATTACATTTATTAATTTTATTTATTTCTCTTACTATCGTTTCCATCTGTCTCAAAATATATTACTTTATTTCGGACATTTCCCTTCGACAATAAATTATCGATGGCTATAGTTATTCAACTGTAAAAAATTAAAAATCATATTTAAACTATTTTTTTACCACAATTCGTATTTTAATTTTTAATAAATAGTTTAGGAAATATAATAAAATATTGTCTTTCATTAAATCAAATAATGATTACGTTATATTAGTATTTTATGTTTTGGTTAAATAAATAAACCAGGTATGCTGGTTTTTCATTTAAATATTTATTATTACCATTTTCAAGAAAAAAAAAATCAAACTAGTTTATGAAACAATGCAGTTTGATGAAATATAAAATGTTATACTTGGATGAAATAATTGATATAATTTTTTATTATAAAATACAGATAACGTTATTCTTTTTAATTATTATAACAAACTTGAAAATTATTTATTTAACTTAACATTAATAATATACAAGTTTTTGATTTTAAATGTCTTTTTTATATTAACAAGGTAATATATTTAAATTTTAATTTCTTTAACTTACAATGAATGATTAATATATTCATACCTTTTTCAATGATGTTTATCAAAATCTTCAGGCCGCTATCTATCATTTTTTCTTATCTCTTTCTTCAGTATTTCGTAAATTTGTATATGTGTTTTCTTCTTGACCTTACACGTTAGGTTTATTACTTTTGTTCTTTTTTCTTTCCAATTTCTTCCCTCAAAATACATGAATTCAAAAAGTTTATTTTTATTTCTAAAATTTATTTAAGATTTTGTGTTTCTTTAACCATAAATTATATATATATATATATATATATATATATATATATATATATATATATATATATATATTTATTCTTACATATTTGTATGAAACAATTTTTAAACCACACCTCTGGGAAAAAAGTTTGAATGACATTTAAAAACTCTTTAATCTTTGTTTTAAAATTGTTGTTGTTTAAATTATTTTTAAAATTTTATATTTTTTAACAACGTTTTGAACCATCATATTATATATATTGTTAAAATTGATGATGGTTGTAAATAAAAATATCATTATATGTCATGAAATTGGTTGTGAAAAAACAAATTCTTATTATATATTTACATTTTACATGTGATTGAGAAGATATAAGAGCATGAATATATCAATTTTCTATGCTAATTTAGATGTGTTTAATAAAATAATTATTATAAATAATTTTATTATAAATCAAATACACTTAAAGTTATATATAATATAATTTACTTTTACAATACAAACTATATTAAAAAAATATTAAGATAAAATAATAATAATAATAATAATATCACAAATTAAATTAAGACACGACAATATTGACAAAGTTTTTGAGAAATGATATAAATTACATTACAACTACAGTGATTAAAAAGATAATGGTATACGTAAATAATGACGATAAAAATCATTATATATATAATGATTCAAAAATCATCATCATATTATATATATATATATATATATATATATATATATATAATGACATTAAAAAATAATTAGCATAGTAGTTAAATAATATTCATCAAAAGTAAAATGCAATAGTTTGATCAAAACATTTATATTAAAATAAATAAAAAAATTAATTTGTATTTTATTAAATATATAAATTTGATATATTATTTGTTACAATCTTTATAGTATTAATTTTTCAAAAAATATATTAAATATATAAAATATTGTTTCGAATTGTATTGTTTAAAATTATTATAAAAAATTTATACCTAAGAATTGTAAACCATATGAACCCGTATGTTCAGAAACTTGACTTATGTGTTTGAGTTCGCATTTCCAGCCTGTCTGTTCTTTTTTTTTTTTTTTTTTTTGAATCCCA
>Ga0209700_106094_pt1 | contig 19252 bp, 8 predicted proteins | sample SiratroredBW_FD_187528 | JGI IMG/M metagenome (GOLD analysis project Ga0209700, IMG submission 187528) | Root nodule microbial communities of legume samples collected from California, USA - Siratro red BW (SPAdes) (version 2) | ecosystem: Host-associated > Plants > Roots > Nodule | place: USA...
TCGATGTGGTGGATTGGGGACAAAGTTGGAGTGGAAGGTGTTCAAGTTGGAATCTAAGCTGGAGAAGGGAGAGATTTGAGTGGGAAAAACACTTAGAAGGCCAATTATTGGGTCTGATATCTAGTGTTCAATGGAACAGGGAAGGGTAAAATAGGTTGAAGAGGATTGGGGATGATCAACAGGTATACACTGTGAAGTCGGGATATAGTGTACTGAATATGGATGATCAAATGTCGAGTTTAGAGTGTTTCCAGTTGCTTTGGAGTCTTAAGATAGCTCCGTCGGCTTTGGTGTGGGCTTGGAGGATTTTATGGGATAGGTTACCGACCAGGGTTAACTTGGTGAGAAGGGGAGTGCTTCTGGGGTGCACTCTTTGTCCTATGTGCCGAGAACGTTTAGAAAATGCCCAACACCTTTTCTATACTTGTAAGGTTGCTCAGAAAGTTTAGGACTTGTGTGAGAGGTGGATAGGAAGGGTCACAGTTAGACATGAGTCTATCCCCATCCACTTTCAAAACTTTCATTTAACGGATCATAGAAATAGCGTGAACAAAGCTTGGAAAGGGGTGTGGGTAGCTGTTGTGACAGTGATATGGAATCATAGAAATAAAGTAGTTTTTAGAGGAGGGGTAGTGGATGAGGAAGAAGTTTTTTGTCTAGCACAACTAAAAGGTTGAGAATGGTTTAATAATAGGATTACGAGAACAACTTTCTCTTATTCGGATTGACACTTTGCTCTAGTCAAGTGCTTGAAATCTCTGTAGTAGTTTTTGTGGCCCTGTTTTAGATTGAGGGTGTAGATAGAAGGTAGGTGTGTCTTTGTTTTACAGGTTTATTACTGGAAAGGTAGTGAAAGCATACAAGTTGAACACGACGAGGCAAGAAAGGGAGTCTGGATATTAGGCATATGAAGGATGTTCAGGCGTTCAGTGAAAATAAGGAGTGTTGTGTATCTTCTCATAAGTGTGAGAAGTATACCTCGCTTTATGTATATTGTATTTCATATGTATCTCTTTTTCTGTCTATCTTGAAAGATATGCTAGGGAGTTGAACTTTTGTGTGTTATAAGACGTGTCTAGAAACGATTATAGAACTATGGTTTAGGTGTATAAGGATTGGACTACCCCTGAAGTGGTCCTTTTATTTTATTTTATTTATTGTTGGCTGTTAAAAAAAATAATAAAAGTGTAATAATAACTTTAATAATAATAAATAATTTAGTATAATAAAAGAAATACAATAATAATAAGGTTGTTGTTTCCTGCGCTACCTGCACTAAATAATTCTGTTAAATGTCGGAAATATCTTTATGAGTTTTATTTTGAAAGCAATCTTTTCCATCAATGTTTATATGTGGTTAATTCTTCCTGTTTGATTCCAGTTCCTCACAAAATAAAATCACGTTTCCCTTGACACTGTTCTTCATCAACAAATGTAAGTGCGGCAATTTCATTTTTTTCTTTGTCAAATTAATTCCTATCTTCCTGTATAATAAAAAAACTACTTACGTAAATGTAAAAGTTATGCTCCAGTATATCGCTGATAACAACATAATAATATTGTAATGTTAATTTGTTCTTTTATAACACTATCTCTGTTATAATGCGAAGACGCGTGGAAGAAGAAACGTCTGGTATATTATCAACAGTAGAATGAGAGTGTTGATGACTAATGGTATTTTTGGTATTTTGAAAAAGTTATAAGTGGAGGTCATAGTGCAGGAAGTAACTATCTAATAATAATAATTATAATAATAAATAATTTAAAAAAAATATTTTATACTTATATACGGATTTAAATTTGTATGTAATTACTTATGAAAACATCTTTATATAAAATCTATACATAAAAATCTATATATAAATTATTTACGTCTTTATTATATATGAATTTTTGTCCATATATAATTTATAGATAATTTTGAATTATATACAAATTTTGTTCATTACATATGAATTTTTATTGTAAGTAAATGAAAATTTTCTTGTAATGATATGTTTTTCTCATATTCTATCACACCTAAAAGAAACAAGTTTGAAATATCATATATGTCAATCTTATTAGAAATTTTAAACAAAAAGAAAACCAAACATGTAATTATCTATTTTGCAGAACAACTTTTTTTAATCAACAAAAATTATTAAACAAAATAGAGTATTTGAAAAATATCTATAAAAGCATATTAAGGCTCATTTTAAAGTTGATTTTTGGTGGTCCATAGTCTCAAAATTGACCCTTTCATTGCCAAATAGAACAATGAATATTCCTAGATGAAAAAATTGTATTTGTTCTAGTTTTACTTCATCTCACAAAATACATATCAATCTCTCCAGAACCAATCTCTTCAAGAGGTTGATCCTCCGCCATGGTTAACACAGTGTTTATATGAGCATAACATCTTTATACACTACAAGAGAAAAAGCTATTTAAAGACCAATTTTAGTTACCAAATAAAATAGTTGTTAATTATGATCAAAATAGTCACCAAATTAGATTTTGGTTGCTAAATAATTGCTAAATAAAAGTAATGATTGAATTCAGTGACCAATTAAGTCAAGATAATTGGTATCTAATATTAGCTATCAAGGTTTAGTCACTTATACCATTAGATTTTGAAGTGAAAGTTAGCATCAACGCAGTTGAAAGCACAAACATCTAAGACTTCATCATACTTACCTCCTTAACAAACCACCACGCCTTGACCTAGCTCAATCTAACCTAAACTTCAATTTGAGAAAAGCTTAAGACAAACTTTCACCCATAGATGAAAGCCTATCGCACACAAGTCATTATTGGCTTAACCAAGTATGCTTTGGGCTCGTAGTCACTCCTAGCTAACCCTTTGAGTATTCTTTGCTAAACAACCGCTTTTGGCTTAGATCTAAAGGTTTGTGTTTAATGAGCTACCGAACATTGGGTCTGATGACAATGGAGGATTGTGTTTGATGATAAATACAATGCTTGAGCTTTCTCTCCTAGTACAAATCATCTTGCTTTCTAAGGAGGGTAGCATCTTTCAACATATACCATGGTCAAACCCACTCTCCTAGATAGTTGGATGAATACTCTCAATTTTTTTCCATGAAGTTCCTCTAGATTCAAGTAATTTAACCGTGTTTCTTCTTTTAGCTTAAGGATCTTTTTCTAAATATGAAAGATTAGCTTTATCATCTAACTAATATTTTTGGTATAGTGCAACCTTAGCTCTCTTAACTTAGATAAATGCTCTTAACTTAAGCAACATTTTGGCATGATATCTCCTCTCTCTTGTGTTTATTCTTCTACATGAAATGCTTTAAATAGACTTAGAAGAAGGTAGTTGTTAAAAGGTTGTTTATAGTCGTTGAGCAACTGCAAATTCATGTCTGACGAGCTTCATTGTGACTGCTATATTTAACGCAACTTTTATCTTTGATCATTTCTATTTTTTAATGTTTTGGATAACTAACAATGTTTATCTCTCTAAGTAGAATATTATTCTGTACTAATACATAATTAAAGTGTATACCATACAGGGCAGATAGTTAGGACAAATTTAAAAAGTTTTTTATATTAAGAGGTTGATAAAAGAAATAACTTTAACTCATGTCTTGAGAGATCTTAAATATTTATTTTATATTTAATTTTTAAATTGACTTTTTTAACAAATAGACATTTCATGCAAATATAGAATAAAGTATATGAATATTTATTTAAGTACAATAACTAAAATGATCCTATAAGATCAATATATTATTGCTTAATAAGCCTTTCGTTTTAGTCATATAAGATACACTTTTCTTTCTTCTATTATTCGGAAGTGTCCAAAAATATTCTAATACTCAAATCAATATAAATGAAAAAAAAGTATATGATAAACAAATAGAGTATTTTTTATTAAATAAAATTTGATATCAATTATTCAAGTCGTTTTATTCAAGTCGTCTTAATACTTTACTAAAATTTACTTCAATAGTTAAGTTTATAATAAAATATTTAACTAAAACTAAGATATTATGACTAAAATGATCGAGGTCATCAATAATAGATCATATATCAAATATCATTTTATATTATTTTTATATTTAATTTAGTAAGTTTCTTATCAGAAAAAAAAAAAAATTCTCAAACACGGTAAAATAATAGTAGTATTTTTCTGAACACAGTATTATCTCATCAACAGCCAATAAACATATTCAATCGCGCTATACTCAATATTTATACATATAATCTTAACACCCTTTATCATGATTTTAGCGTGCCTTATTTAAAGTTATTTTCTTTATGAATTATATTTTTATCCACCTTTGTTCATTTTTTTCATTTGTAGCCTTTGAAAAGAAACATAACTGGTTTTAATCCCTAAAAGCTGTTAATAACTTTTATTTCTCTAAATTACTATCATATAACAATCATATTAGTTTTATATTGATAGAAAACTATTTTAATTATTGAAAACATGATATTCTCGTTTTAGTTTTGAAAGTAAACAAAAAATTAAAAATAGTTCCTAAAAAAGCAACTTATTGTTTTAAATTTCTAAAAATCATTTATTATAATTCTGATTCATAAACATACATTAATATTATTGGTTGAGCCCCTTGATAATTTCTATAGACTGACGTGATTGGCGATTTACATTTTAGAAACTATTTTTAAAATTTTATCATTATATGATAGTATTTAACATTTTTCGGAAAATTAAAATACTGTGAGAGAGAGAGATGGCTGTTAATAGTTGTTTAAAATCATTAGAGAAAACTTGTAAAGTAATACCTCAGCCCTGGAATATGTGGTCAGAGAACTTGGACTTGACTTTCACCAAACACCATCTCCCACATTAAACACTTAACTACCATCCCTTTCAAATTAAGGTCACTGTCCCCACATTTAACATGATCCTCCCACGAAGGCCTAGAAAATTTAAAATTACCATTTTATCTATATTGATAATACTTAATTTATAAAATAATTAAATTATATTATGAGATTTTCAGATATTGGTAGATATATAAACTCGCAAATTTTTTTAAGTTCTTCATTTAATCTAGCTTTAAAGTTTTGAGTATATTTAGATTTAATTGTAGTGTGTAGCTCGAATCTTTTTCTTTTAGAAGAGCTTAATGTATGGCTCGCTGAAATAGAATTTCACCTAGAGTTTGAATTTATAATAATTAAGTTTATCGCCCATTATTTATGTGTTTAATAGCAAGTTTTTACAAGAGCTTAATTATGACCTAAAATAAGGTAATTTAGGAATAAACATATGTTTAAGGGTTGTTCTATACTTTTATAGAAAAAAATAAATATTTGAAATATTTATAGATAAAAGTCAAGTTGTTGTCATTGATGTTTTTCTATATTTTATCATATAAAAGAATAAGTATTTAAAGTATTTATAGATAAAAGTCGAAATTGTTGTTATAGATGCTTTTCTTATATTTATACGTTTTTTTTTTATATTTGTAAAATCAACTTTTGAAATATCATGCATGTCAAAATGTTAGTGGATATTTAAAAAATATATATATTAAACATATAATTATCTATTTTGTTAAATAAAACAGGGTATTTGAGAGATATTTCAAACTTCATCTAGATTGCAAGAATCTATAACTAGTAATAAAAAATTGAATCTTAATAGAAAATTAAAAAAAAAAAAAAAAAAAAAAAAAAATTTAAAAGAAAAAAAAAAAAAAAAAAAAAAAAAAAAAAAAAAAAAAAAAAAAAAAAAAAAAAAAAAAAAAAAAAAAAAAAAAAAAAAAAAAAAAACATAAAAAAAAAAAAAAAAAAAAAAAAAAAAAACATCAAGATTTTAACGTGAAAGCCCCCTCAAAGTAAGGGTAAAATTCATAGTGTGTAGACCAAAGAAATAATTTCACTATAAACACAAAGGATACAAAGAAACCTCAATTTAGTAAAACAATGTTAATATCAAGCCAAACAACAAAATAATAAAGTTTACAAATAGAGAATAAGGAAAATTAAAAACTCCAAATAAATAGCAAGTGTACAAATTGACAATCTTCCTACTTAGACTTCTTATTAATGATCCAATCGTTCAAAATGAAGAATTAAGTATTTCAAACCAATTCTGGAATTCCCAAGATGATCCAAAGGTGAATAATATCAGAAATAGTAATTTTACAGTTATTATTATGTGAAAAATGGAGGATAACTTTCTCTCTTCCTCACTCAAAATGCTGACGTTCTAAATGACTTAAGACCTTTCTTCTTTCTTTCATAATAACTTTAAATCCTTTTCCACTTAATTAAGTGAGACATCAAATATGCTTTTTAATTGGAATCTTCTCGGAATTTTTTTTCATATAGAAAGGAAACACAATAACCAATGTTATCTAAAATTTTTTGGATTTTTTTTTTCATATAGAAAGGAAACACAATAACCAATGTTATCTGAAATTCTTCTTTATCTCTCACATTTAATATTTTTAGTACAAAAAATATGTTAAAATTCCAACATCAATCAACTAAATGTATAATTAGTGGATGATCCAAACTGCACCGTAGTTTTTAAAATTAAATTAGCTCTAAATTTCATCTTCTTTTATTTAAAGTATTTTTTGTTTATATTAGTTTAGAAAATAAAAAAGTAAAAAAATTCTTAGTTTGAAACTATTTTTTATTTTTTCATTTTATTAATATAATATAATTTTACACTTTTAGGGAATTAATTAATCCATTCTATTTTTTTGTGGTTGTTAATATTTTCTTCAAATATTTTAGCTATTTAAAATGATTAGAGGAGAACGTGTAAAGAAAAGAACCACCAATGATGGAGATGTGGTCCTAGAACTTGTCCTCCCACCAAACAGCACCGGCCACATTAAACACATGTTTTCTTCCTTACCTAAATATGGTCAATGTTCCCAAATTTGCAACATTGAGCACTATTTTATCTCTACCGTTCCTTTCTAGTTAAGGAAATTTTTCCAACACTTAAATTGGATAGTCTAAAGGTGACACTGGTTAGGTTTCTTCTAATTAGGTAGAATAGGACATGACGGAGTCCATCAGTTAAAAATAAAATAAAATAATTGAAATAAACTTTTTTTTTATAAATTAAGATTAATTTATGTAAAATTATAATTAATTTATGTAAAATGAAAATTATTTTTTTAATATATAAATTAATATATGTATAAGCTAATTTTAACTTATAAAACACTTATTTTAATTTTCCTTAAAGCTGAGATACTTTCTATTCAAACCTATATATATATATATATATATATATATATATATATATATATATATATATATATATATATATATATTTGTGTTTGTGTGTTTTTTTTTTTTATCGGTACCTATATTGTGCTAAAAACAATTACTATTAAAAAGTAATTTATTTTTATGTGATTCTAATAAGAGGAAATTTCATGTATATGTGGTTATAAAAGTTTAATTTATAAAGCAAACGAAGAAATATAATGGGAAATTTTTTAGAAGATCAACTTGTATTTGAACTTAAAAGCACAACCAAAATTAAAATATGCAGTTAAAATTAACCTATTTAACATGGACTTAATTGGTGTCTTAAAGTGAAAATATGTTGTTCTTAATTGGCATACCAAATTCTGAGTGCATCTTTATATTTGTTGGAAGCTTTTAGTTTGGAGAGCTTCAAACTCATAATAGAAATTTATTTTTGTAATAAGTGTACCGTTATATTTAAAACTACATATAAACATTAAAATTTTATATGAAAACTCAGTTTGAAAATCTATTTATATAAAAACATATTTCTAAGAGTACATTTGGTACTTTTGAACGAATTAATAACCTAAACCTAAAATTTATCTAAGTTTGTAAATTAATTTACAGATCATTTTCTTTAAAACATATGTGAACTCAGGGTTATGAATACAATATTATTATCAAATATAAGATGTGCATCATCTGATGAGAAATTATTCAAGTCTAAGTAGTTGTTCTGAACCCCACTATAAATAAGTAGCTATATTAAATATATTTTTTTAAAATAATATACACAAAGGTTATACCTGATTTAGTGATTTTTTTTTCCACAATAATACATGTGCAATACCAATAAAACATCGTAAAAATAAATCCAATGAGAACACTTTAAGTCTCTTGAAAAATGAACTTAAAAGAACACCTCGGTTTTAAAGCTAACTAGTTTAACCTCTCAACTCACTCATTCTTTAGGATCATGGCCAACTCAACTTGTTTTATATTAGTTTAAATGAAATCAGTGTTCTAAGAAGCTTTTGATCGGTTCCATGTTTAACCTGCTGGTCCAATATGGTTGTGACATCAAGGCAAACACAATGTTTTACATCATGTATTGGTGATAATCTAATTCTAAGAGGATTGTGAAAGATAATTATGACAGATAATATCTTTTAATTTTGGGATAACAATTTAAATTTGTATGTTTATTTTGTTATTGCCAATACTACAAAAAATTTGTAAAGATAAAGTTGTCATGTGAGTAAAATGTGATTTCTTTAACTAAAATGTTATTTCCTTAAAATACTGATTTTATTCCCTTAAAAGATATTAATATTTTTTATTACTCTAATTGACTGTTAATATAATAGTCATATTAGTTTTATATAGATAAAAAGCTATTTCAATTATTAAAAATGTGATATTTTCATGGTAGTTTTGAAAGTAAAAATATAGTTCCTAAAAATGCAAATAATTGTTTTAAATCTCTAAATCTAATCATTTATTTTAATTCTGATTCGAAAACATACGTTATAATATTATTGGTTAAGCCCCACTTGATAATTACACAGTTAGACTGAGTGATTGGCTAATTAGAAACTAATCTAACTTTTTCATTTTATTAATAGGGTAGTATTTTATATTTTTAAGAAAATTAAAAAACATTGCATTTTTTTATATTTCATGGTTGTTAATATTTCCTAGAAATATTGTAGTTGTTTAAAATCGTTGCAGAGATCTTGTCAAAAGAAGAACCCAACATGGATATGTGGCCACAGAACTTTGGACTTGAATTCTAGAAAACCCCATCTGACACATTAAACACTTATTTGCTACCATCCTTTTCAAATTTATATCGCTTTCTCCAAACTTAGCATTGATGTTCCTTGAAAGATCTACAAAATTGATAGCTATCGTTTTGTCCTATATATTAATAATACCCAATTTATAAGATAAATAAATTATACTATAAGATATGGTTGATGATGTAACTTGAGTCTCTAGGTTTAGTATATTACTAGATGAGATGTAATTTAAGGTGTCAACTTTATATTAACTAAGTTTGGAAATTATTATTTTGATGCAGTTGATAAAATTTTTACAAATTGATTTCACCTTCAATGTAAAATTTTAAGACATTAAATTTATGAGTATTTTCTTTTTATATGTTATTTATCTTTTACATTTTTATTTAAGGTAAAATTTAAACTCATATTTACATATTTAACAGAATTATAAATTAATTTTTTTTAATAATAAATCAATCAGTTCTTAAAGCTTCACATTAGTGAAATCTTGAATAAATTAAAGGAGAAAAAAACTTGAACATTAATAATATATTTCAATAACTTTTGGTGAGTACGAAAACATATCTTAGTTTTCACATGAAAGTTAAGAATTGTTGAAAACTTTAGGTCCAAAATATGTTTGCATGGAATTCTTAAAAAAAATCAAGTGAAAAAATATTTTTGTAGTTCACACGAATGACGGCTATAAGACTAATTATTGAATTATTCTATAATCTCATTGGTCACAGCCAAACCTTTGACATACCTTTAATAGATTGAAATTAAATTAAAATATAGGTGTGGAAGACTTTGACATGGTTCCAACTTTTGACACATATCACATTAAAGACCACAACAAAATTGGTTGGAAGATAGAAAGTTGCTTTCTATTCTATTTGTAATTATTGTAAGTTATCTCTTCATTTTAATAACATGTCTTGAAAATTATACATGTAGTTATTACATGTCTTCAAAATGTGTGATTAATTAAATTTGAAACTTAATATTTCAATCTATTTGATAGCAACGTTTTTGTATGAACTTGTCCAGCCACTATTTGATATGGAATTAATTCATGTCTTAAAGTGAAAATATATTGTTATTATTTGGCAGACCAAATTCTGAGTGCATGTTTATATTTGTTGGAAGCTTCTAGTTTGGAGTGCTTCAAACTCATAATAGAAAATTTATTTCTTTTAATAAGTGTGGATATATTTAAAAGTACGTATAAACATTAAAATTTTATATGAAAAACCCAGTTTGAAAATCTATTTGTATTAAAACACATGTTTCTAAGAGTGCATTTTGAACAAATTATCAACCCAAATCTAAACATTGCCTAAGTTTGTAAATTGATTTACAACCTTTTTAGATCATTTTCTTTTTTTAATAGTAAAAAATAAATTAAATTAAAAAGAGTATTTCAGGAATGCTCCAACCCTAATGTTTGTATGTGACTGGCTAGGTAAAGTGCAAAAGTTAGCACCTAGCATTACACTATAAACTCGGTCAAGTAGTACAATAAGATTACAATATGGTATGCTAATAATGTAGACACGAATTTGTACATCAACAAAGCTGAGAATCATGTATGTCAAAACTACACAGTTGAGAAAGCCTTTGTGAAGCTACATAATATTTGTCCTACAGTGATTCCAGCATAATGATCAGTTCCTATAATCCTTTCATCGCTTGATGTTGACCATGCTCCCTTTTATTTGTAGTTGCAAAATAAATAAAAAAACACCAACCCTGCTATACTAATTCTTATGGATGCTCCTCCTCCCCCTCTTCCGCCATTAAAGTCACCACCTAACTCCTCTTACTCTAATTAATTGAACAAAGTCAAAGATTTCAAAGCACTTTATAGATGAAAAGTGTCAATCAGAGTATGATAATATGATTCTTGACAACTTATGCTTAATTCATAACTATCCCTTAAGCTGTGCTAGGCTAAAAATTTCTACAACATCTACTATACCCCTCTATTAAAAACCATCTTATTCCTGTGACTCCATATTTCCAACACAATTGTCACTCACATCCCTTTCCATGCATTATTTGCACATTGTCGGAGGCCTATTATAAAGAAACGCAGAAAGTGAATTATAGTAGATTCATGTCTAACCGTTACAGTCTCAACCCACCTGTCGCACTGGTCCCAAACTTTCTGTGCCTCCTTGCAAGTACCAAACAAATGTTGACTAGTTTCTTCACCTTCTTGACATAATGGACATAACATATTTGTTAGTTACGTGGCTCTTTTAACTAGGTTGACCCTGGTTGGGAGTTTGTCCAATAGTAACCTTCATGCATGCATCAACGTCGATGGAGTTATCTTTATATTCCATAACAACTTAAAAACCTCAGAAGTCTACATTTGGTCCTCCTTATTGAACACCCTATACCCAGATTTAACTGAATAAAATTGTTGGTCGTCCCCTACCCACACCTTCCTATCCTGACCCTCTATACACCATCAAAATTTACATATTGTAGCCAACAGTTGGTCTTCCTCATTCTTTTCCCATACAAACCTCTCTCTATGCCAGCCTAAATTCCAACTAGGACTCGCTCCATTCCTACCTTTTCCCCAATTGGTGAGGTCAACCACCATATTGTCCTTACACTGGGAAATCATATACAACCTTGGAAATTTTTCTTTCAACACTTGACCATCCGCTAATCTATCATCTCAAAACTTAACACATCGTCCATCACCTAAAATCCATTGACATCTGCCATCAAACCAATTACCATGTGTAACCTTATAAAGAATCCTACACAGATCTTGCCACCACGTTGAGTGGTTCCTATGGATCATAGTGATATCCAGGTTCCTCCAAGTACCGTACCTGGCATTAAGAACTTCACTCCACAAGCCCTCATCCGATATCCCGTACCTCCATTTTCACTTAGCTAGTAGAGCAATATTAAAACATTCATTGTCCTTAATCCCCAAACCACCAACTTTTACAAGACTACACACCTTTTTCCATCAAGCGACCTTCCTGACTTCAAGTCCCCAACCCCAAAGAAACTTTGCTTGTATTCTTCTAATTTGGTTACAGACAGCAGTCGGAGCCTTAAAGAAGGAGAATTACAACAAGGATAAAGCATTGATAACTGACTTTATTAACCAAATATATTCCATCATTGATAGCATTCTTCCCTTCTATCTAGGTAGTCTTGCCCTGATTTTATCGACTATTGAGTTTCAGAACATAATTCTTCTCTAAGGATTACCTGCTATCGTCATATCCAGATACTTAAATGCCAGAAAACTTTCTTTAAAACATATGTGAACTCAGGATTATGAATACAATATTATTATTAATATGCATCAATTGATGAGAAATTATTCAAGTCTAAGTAGGTGTTATTGAACCCCACTATAGATAAGTAGCTACATTAAATATTTTTTTTTAAATAATATACACAAAGGTTATACCTGTTTTAGTGAGATTTTCTTCCACAAGAATACCTGTGTTATACCAATAAAACATCGTAAAAATAAATCCAATGAGAAAAATAATTTAGATCCTCTCCTTTCTATCCCTTAACAAGAACAAATATGTTTAATAAATCCAAAATTATTATTAAATTTAATTGTTTAAGTGAACTAATTTAAACTATAAAAAAGAAACATTAGTTTCTACTTTAGTGGGATAATAAGTTGATTAGTTTTTGTTAACACTACAAGAAAAAAACTATTTAGAGACCAATATTTTGCTACCAAGTGAAATGGTTGTTAATTGTGACCAAAATAGTCACCAAATTAATTTTTGGTTGCTAAATAACTACAAAATAAAAGTAATGATTGAATTTAGTGACCAATTAAGTCAAATAATTGGTATCTGACATTAACTACCAAGGTTTTAGTGAGCTGTACCATTAGATTTTAAATTAGTCTCTAACTTAATTAGATACCAATTTAGAATCTAATGACATAGGTCACTAAAACTTTGGTATCTAATGTTAGATACAAATTATTTGACTTAATTGGTCACTAAATTTAATCATTACTTCTATTTTGTAGTTATTTAGCGACCAAAATCTAATTTGGGGACTATTTTGGTAACAATTAGTAATCATTTCATTTGATAGTTAAAAATTGATCTCTAAACAACCTTTTTCTTGTAGTGTAAGATAGTAATTAGAACTGAATTGTTGACTAACTGATCAATACATGAATTTAAAGGTTTAATAGAAGGTTGAACCAAGATCAAACCGGTTTAAATAAAATATTATTATTTTAATTTTGTAAATATAATAATGTAATATCAGTAAAAAAACAATATATATAAATTTTAAAAGAATTAAGTTTAAATTTTAATTAAAAGCGTCATAAGTCATAACATACAATAATACAATAAAAAAAAGTTCTAAACAAATCTAGTAATTATTAGCAACTTTAAGTCTCTTTAAAAATGAACTCAAGAAAACACCTTGTTTTTAAAGCTAACTATACTTTAACCTCTCAACTCATTCATTGTTTAGGATCATGGCCAATTCAACTTGTTTTGTATTAGCTTAAAGGAAATCAGTGTTCTAGGAAGCTTTTGATCGGTTCCCTGTTTAACCTGCTGGTCCAATATGGTTGTGACAGCAAAGCAAACACAATATATTTTACATATATTGGTGATAATCTAATTCTAAGAGTACTGTGAAAGACAATCATGACAAATGATATCTTTCAATTTTGAGATAACTATTTAAGTATGTATGTTTATTTTGTTATTTCCAATACTACAAAAGGTTTGTAAAGACAAAGTTGTCATGTGATTAAAATGTTATTTCCATAAAAAACTAGTTTTATTCACTTAAAAAATATTAATATTTTTTATTACTCTAATTGACTATTAATGTAACAGTCAAATCAGTTTTATATCGATAAAAAGCTATTTTAATTATTAAAAATGTGATATTTTCATGGTAGTTTTGAAAGTAGAAATATAGTTCCTAAAAATGCAAATAGTTGTTTTAAATCTTTAAATTTAATCATTTACTATAATTCTAATTCGAATACATACATCAATATTATTGGTGAAGCTATCAAGAAGTGAAATTTAAATTTAATTTAATTTTATAAAATCGGCTTGTAAAGTGAGGTTTGAACTCATTTATAAACTATTGAAAGACCTTATCTCTAGTTGATGTAGTATCTCCAACAAACCCTCTCGCGCCAAGACTGCTCAACTCGTGCGTGAGACTATATTGTTTAAGGATGGTCCGATAATGGCCCAATAGTGGGTGGCCCGATAAGTCCAACAACCGTGCTAGGATAGACTCAGATACCATATAAGTGAAATTTAAGCCTAACTCAACCTTAACAAATCGGCTTGTAAAGTGAGATTTACACTTATTTATAAACTATTGAAAGACCTTATCTTTAGTTGATGTTAGATCTTCAACATAGGCGACTTGATAATTACACACTTAGACCGAGTCATTGGTTAATTAGAAACTATTCTAACTTTTTCATTTTATTGATACGATAGTATTTCACATTTTTAAGAAAATTAAAATACATTTTATTCCTTTTTCATATTTCATGGTTGTTAATATTTTCTAGAAATATTGCAGTTGTTTAAAATCGTTGCAGAAATCTTGATAAAAGAAGAACCAAACGTGGAATATGGGCCACAGAACTTGGACTTGATTTCTAGTAAACCTCATCTGCCACATAATTAAACACGTATTTGACACCATCGCTTTCTCCACACTTTAACATTGATGCTCCTGAAAGATATACAAAATTGATAGCTATTGTTTTGTCTTATAAATTAATAATACCTAATTTATAAAATAACTAAATTATTTATAATATATGGTTAATGTTGTTAAGCTGTCCACTTTTATGATGAAAAAGTTTTAATGTTTAAATTCTTGAGATTTAGCTTGGTTTGATACTTGAGTTCTTAGGTTTAGTATATTGCTAGACGAGATGTAATTTAAGGTGAAGTTCAAGTTTAGAGTAACTAAGTTTAGAACTTGTTATTTTGATGTCGTGGTTGATAAAAAAAAGTATTTTAGTTGAGCATGTTATGTTTTTATAGAAAATAAATAAATGTCTTTAAAGATTTGTAGATAAAAGTTATCGTTATTTCTATTACATGATTTTTTTTAATACCATATTATAGGTTGATTTACTTTTTTATGATTGACAAATTAGTCTTTTAAACTTCATGTTATGTATCTAAGTGGAAGTCTAAGTTTTATATTGAATAGAAATAAGAAAGTTAAGTAATATGTAAGAAAGAAAAATGTCTTATAGTTTTTGGTTAAAGGTGATATCATTCTCTTGTGCGGATTTGACTCTTGTCTCATTCTTGTTTAATCTCTTCAGTATTTCTACCATTGATTTTTTCAGTAAGTGATATCAAAGCCGAGTAGTAACCAGTTCCAATTAGTACAATTTGATCCTGTATCGAAGGAGATTGTTAGGTATCCAAGTGTGAGTCTAAGTCCCATATTAAGTAAAAGTGAGAAAGTTGAACTTCATATAAAAAAAAAGACTCATAAATTTAATGCCTTAAAATTTTAGATTGAAGACGATATCACTTTCTTATATGTGTTTGCCTCTTATCTCATTTGTGTGTACTTGAGATTTTCTAAGAATTAAAGGATATCTTAGAATTTTCACGTGAAAGTTAAGAATTGTTGAAGAATTTAGGTTGAAAATATTTTCTATGAAATTTTCTCCATAATACAATATTTCAAGAATAAATTTGATTATTTATATATAGTTCACTCCACATGCAATTTAGAGATATAGTATTGACATGCTATTTCTTATATAATATGTATCATATGATTCCTTTTCAAATATTTGTGAGTAGTTGTATTATATAAATTCATTTTTGAATTATATTTTCTAGCAGCATTGATAATTTCTTATACAAAAAACCGTTCAAGACACACAATTGAATTAGTTTAGTTGAAAAGAAAAAAAATCCTCAAAATTAAATTAAATATACTTAAAAAGTTAAGATAGAAATTCAAAACTAGAGGTATTGTGATGTGACCGTAAAAAAATTTTAAGACAAAATTATCTTAACCTATATCAACTATTTTTATAGTTCACTCCAAGAAATCAGAGATAAGCTAGCCTCACTATGTGCAGACAGCCATGAGGAGTTTTCTCATCCTAAGCCCCTAATCTTGTGTATCAGAAAGCTTCCGATCCTTTGAACCGTTTATGATAGTACTCTCTCTAGTAAGGATTTGAGATAGTCATAATTGGTCGTTTAAGCCATGGAGGCGCTGTTGAGACCTGAGGGACTATGCTCGTTTCCTTATAGATTTATTGTATAATCTCATTGGTCATAGCCAAATCTTTGACATACCTTTAATAGATTGAAATTAAATTAAAACATAGGTGTGGAAGACTTTGACATGGTTCCAACTTTTGACACTTATCACATTAAAAACCACAACAAAAGTGGTTGGAACAAAAAAAGTTGCTTTCTATTTGTAATTATTGTAAGTCATCTCTTCATTTTAATAACATGTCTTGAACATTATACATGTAGTTATTACATGTCTTCAAAATGTGTGATAATTAAACTTGAACTTTAATATTTCAATCTATTTGATAGCAACGTTTTTGTATGAACTTGCTGAGCCACTAAAATACCGTCATTTATAAATAAAACTTAAACATAGCATTTTTATGGGGTTGTTTATACTTTTATAGAAAAAAGTTTAAGCATGTGTAAATGTACCATATGACCATTAAAGAGTATGACTGACAAGTGTTCAGGCCGACAAGTAACTAAGCTGACGAGTAATGTGAATCGTATGACCATTAAAGAGTATGACCGACAAGTAACCAAGCCGACGAGTAACCTGGCCGATGAGTACCCGAGCCAGCGAATACCCATACATACTAAGATTAAGGCTAACGAGTAACCAGGCCAACAAGTGTCCAGGCCGACAAGTAACCAGGCCGACAAGTGTCCAGACCGACAAGTAACCAAACTGATAAGTACCCAGACCGAACAGATACCAAGCCAATGCCAACAAACCAACTCCCCTACTCCCTTTGCATTGAGAATAAACATCTTACATCTGACAAATAAACAAATCCCAATAAATGGCGCTCCCATTACCTAACAAAGAGGAGACCACACATCTCCCCTCTAACACATAGTGTAGAGCAACCATCATACTTCGTGTAGAAGAGACTGCACGCCTTCTCTCCGACACACAGGACAAAACAACAATTGTACCATGTGCAGAAGAGACTGCACGCCTTCCCTTTGACATATAGTGCAAAACAACAGCCTTATGCCCCGACACAGGACAGAACAGTCATCATATCTCTGAGGAGGCTATACGTCTTCCTCATAACGCCGTGCATAACAGTATAAATATTGAACAATGAGTAGAGCGAGCGGATTTTTTGAAAACCTGCCCCAACCCATACCATGTACTTCTGATAATCAAGAATACCAACAATGAGAGAGAGTAGAGTACTTTCAAAAAGAATCTTCCCTTCACCACGACGACCGGAAAATAGGGATTCATAGAGAGATGAGTATAATTGACACCTTGAAGTCTTGTTCTCAACCTCAAGGGTCCCCAAGAAATTTTATTATTCTTGACCCTCAGGTTTTGTAAGAACAGTAAACAATGAAGACTTGTCATTAAAGAGTGATTTGTTTTAATACCATATATTAAGTTGAGCACTTTCTGGCAATAAACAAATTGCCTTTAAAAGCCTAATATGTACCAAACTCTTAAACAATTTTTAAAGGAGAAAACAAATGAATGATCTAATTTATTGAGCCAGTATTAATAAGGAAAACCTAACTATAATGTTTAATAAATCTTGAATATTTTTATGTTTTATTACTGAATTTAAGTTTCGTACAATTTTTGTCTCTTCATTTGTTAAATTTTCTAAATTTAGCTCTATTACGTCTCAGTTCCAATTTTATTCAAAAGTAATTAATATATTTTTTTCATTAAATTAGGCTTTGGATAGTCTTCACTTGGTATAGGAGAGCTTCTTCATGCACCTCTATATATATATATTTTTTTTTATTTCTTCATATTGACCTCCATTAAAGTACTATCTATTTTATCCCTCTGTAATGCATCTCCATTTTTGTTTTCAGAATAGACCATTCCGAAAATAAAAAAGAAAAATACACTTTCATAATATTTATAGAATGGCCAATTTCAAAAGCTGTTTCAAAAAGTAAAAATTGAAGCGTATTTTTTAGTTTTTAAAATATAGTCCATTTCAGAAGTTGTCTGTGAATTTGAAAGTCAAATTATGTTTTTGAAATAGTTTATTTTAAAATGTAAAATTTAACTTATTTCAAAAGTCAATTTTACGTTTTGAAATAGAATGTTTTGGAAATCAAAACATATAAATAATCTTCATAGGATAAATTCCTCTTTTCAAAATGAACAATTTAAAAAGTTAGAAAATATAGAGGTGCAGGAAGAAGCTCTTTTGATATAGTCCAAAAGAATTGTTTGCTCCTCTGGCACTTGTTAAGCCCAATCTTCTGCAATTGGTTCCTGCACCGCCCAATTTGAACCTTTACCCCCATAATTTTGAAAATCGTTATTTTACCTTTCCTTAAAATGATTTTCAAATTATATGTTTTAGAAATTTTTTCAAGACATATTTTCTGAAATTTATGAAATACATTTTAAAACCCACTTTTCAGGATAGGATAAGATATTTAGAATAATTTTTTTCAGAATAAAATTGCTGAAATGCATGAAATACATACTTTCATAAACTATTTTTCTAAAACATATAATATTTTTTAAAATGCGTTCTCCATTGTGGGTTTTCCAAAACAAATATTTCAGAACTACAATTTTTTTACAACATTCCCCATACGGTGCAATGAAAAAGAAACAAATAGAATAATTCAGTCATTTTACCAATTGTGGAGATGCACTTTCAAAAAAGAATACAAGTGCAGTAAGTAATTGCCCAAATATTCCTCACCATGATTCTTATCACAATTGTTGCAAACCTATAGTTAGAGATACTACACGACACAGATAAAATCAATTTAAAATATAGAAATAAAACTAATTTATTATATATAAGATTAATTTATAATATACTAAAAAATAATTGTAAAATAAATAAATAAATAAATAAATAAAATAAGAGATATGTTATTCATTTACATTTGCAACAGGTGTAGTGTAGTTTTAGAATAGGATCCTCTTACATTTTATAATTTCTTTACCTTTCTTACTATCCTATACTACCTCTCTCTTTTTTTTTC
>Ga0209700_106102_pt1 | contig 19230 bp, 12 predicted proteins | sample SiratroredBW_FD_187528 | JGI IMG/M metagenome (GOLD analysis project Ga0209700, IMG submission 187528) | Root nodule microbial communities of legume samples collected from California, USA - Siratro red BW (SPAdes) (version 2) | ecosystem: Host-associated > Plants > Roots > Nodule | place: USA...
TGTTTTTTTTTTTTTTTTTAATAATTTGTAGTATTATAGACTTGCTACAACATCAATTTTTTGGACTTTTTATTTTTGAATGGATTAGTCTTTTAACTATAACAAAAATAATTTCTTCCATGTATCACCCATTAGTTAAATATCTCAAAATTTGACCTGATATTGGTCGAATTTTACAAACAAAATCTATCGCAATTGATTCCACACATTTCTCTTGACAATTTCAGATACTAATTAGCCGAAGAAGATTAAACCTTTTTAAAGCCATTCTCCTTTTAGTACTTGTTTCAGCCTCCAAATTATGAAAACATTTGAATAAGGGGCATTCCAAAACACTCTTTAGAAAAAGAAAATAAACTTCTATATAAGAAAAAAATAATTTACGTATAAGAAATTTTCAATTAACTTCTAAAAAGTTTTATTTTTAATCACGCATAACATTATAGAAAATTTTATTTAATTTTTCTAGTTAAAAATGTTAGCAAGTAAGTTTATTCCTAATTCAGTTTTACATAAAATGTTCTAAAATAAGATCTGCATTCCACATGAATATCTCAAGCATGATGTTAAATATTTACGAGTGATTCTAAAATTTTGTTAGAGAAATATTTACAAAAAAAAAAAAACTATTCGAAACATGTGAATATGCAAATATATAATATGTGTATTTATACCTTTTGAGACGTCTATGTTCCTTATCTGCAGGGTTTCTTCCCCTGCGACGCTTTCCAGGGAAACTAGTTTGAAACTGAGGATCTGTCACATTACGTTGATTTATGTTATTGTTTTGTAGAGTCACTGCAGAATGAACACTGATGGGTGTGCTCTCCACATCTGGAACTGTGAACATATCTTCATCACTGTCTTCTGAATCAGTCAACACTTCACTATTTAGTTCATCATCCTCAATGTGCATCAAAATTTCGAAAGTTCTCTTTTTTATCATGCAAAATTCTAATCATTCAAACATTCTTTCTTTATATCAGCCTTTTGTTTAAAAAAAACCATTAATAAAAAAAAAAAAAGCAAAGAGATAGTGTATGTATATAATGCATTTGGGAGGAAAGATAAAATTTATATACATTTCTCCAAGTATTTTTAGTGCCATTTTTCATTAAGTAACTTGAGATTCATCTAAGAAAGTTATCATATGAAAACAGAAAGAAAAAAATATAATTTATGTACTTGCTTTACAATCAAAAATAAAGTTTTATCTTAACAATGATGTTAACCTACTTTTTGTAATCAAACATTAGTTTACACATAATTTATCTATAAACTAAGTTTAATTTATACATAACTTTTTTTCTCTCTCTTAAAAGAAGTTATGGAGAAACATGTCTAAATCAGAAGAATAATTAGTGATATTGTGTTGTAGAAGAAAGAAGAATGTGTGACCTACCAATTTTGCTAGTCTTGTTGTGTAGATTTAAAGGAGGGAAGGTGTGTAGCCTATTCCATGAAGAAGAGGATGAAGCTGGTGCTGATGATGAAGCTGGTGCTGCTCCTTCTTTAAGCTGAGAAAGGGCTTTCTCTTCACTACTTGGTGTTGGAAGAGACATGTTTTTCTCTCTTTGCTTGAAGGGTAGCTGTTTTTGTTCTCAAAAGGAGATTTTGAAGGATGGAAAAAGTGTATATGTGTAGTAGTAGTTTGTGAGAAAGATGGGGCCATGTGTTTAAGTGTTGGATGGAAACATCTCATCTCAAACCATTGACGATGAAACATATGGGATGGGGCCAAAAAGTTTGGTTCACAAATGAACACGTTGATGTACACAGAACCAACCCTTTCCTAACACCATTCTCATGGAAAACTACACAAATCACAAACACTACTTCTCATTGTGTGGTCCACTATTTCCACCTATACTTGCTTGTTACACCATTCTAAGGTAACCTTAAAAAAAAACAAAACTTTTGAATATCTCTCGCGAGAAAAATTATATTGAAGGCGCAGGTAGATTATTATGAATAACAAACTCTCATGGTTTTTAAAATAATATTTAATAACAATTTATTACAATAATGGTAATAACTATAATAAGTAAGACGGTAACAAACATGTAAATGAGATAAAATTTTGATGTTGATTTTGATTTGAATCAACATAAACTTTTTTTGTCAATTTTAAAAAGTGAGAGTTTCTTTTTCGTTAATATTCTTTTTACACGTTATTTTGATGTTAAGTTTGATACGGTAAATCATCACATTCAAATCATTATTTGTTTTGGAGTTAAGAGTTTTATCATAATTTTGTTCTTGCATTTTGGAATGTTAAGAGAGAAAGGTGTAAATAAATTATTTTTGACTTCAACTCCTAAGTCTTGTGGTATTATTAAGATATTGGAACAAGCTCTCAATTGAAGGTTAAGAGAAAAAGGATTCATCTTTGGAATCACTTTTTCATTTCTATAAAAATGTTAATGTTCTGACCTTAAGTTTGTTAAGATTAATCATTACATCCGAGATATTGTTCGTTTTAGAGATAAGAACTTCATCATGATTTTGTTCTTATAAGACTCTTAGAAAGATTAAGGAATGAAAGTTTTTTTTTAAATTGTGTGTGACCTCAACTCCTAAACGATATACAACTATTAAGCGTATCATAGAATAGTTCTAGCTCAACTTCGATAAGAATACATGTTGTTCATCTCCATCCTCTTTTCCTTTCTCAGTCTTTCGGTAAATAGATTTTTCAAAATTGTCATCAATAAACCTTTGCAAAATTATCATAATGATACCACTTTGAGATGACCACTAATAGACAGTACGAAATTTGTATTATTAAAATTTTGATGAACTATTAATACATTAATTATATTTTAAGGTATCGTGTGAAATAAATTAAAATTTTGACGAGCTCTTCAACAATTTCTCATAAACATGAATAATAATAATAATGTACTAGTTAGTTCAAATACTAGTAATAATGTCATTAGCACATGTTTTGGTGCATTCGACGTGGTTTGTTACCAAGTTCATGTACTAACTAATGCATGCAATATGATTGATTAGAAACAATTTGATACAAGTCACAAAACAAAGGCTACTCATACCAAATATGTACCAAATTAATTAATGTTGGTATTTGATGTGTAAATTCACCATTCATTTTGAGTAACTCCATAGTTTATGATGTAGTTTATTTTTCACATTCATGAGGCAATTTAGTTTAAAGGTAAAGTGTGTTTGAGAAAATATATTTTAGAAGATTTCGGCTGTTTTGAAAATAAAAATTGTTTGTATTTTAGCTGTATATATGTTTAAGATAATAACCTGAAATTTATAAAAGGTTATTTTTACTAAACAAAATAAGTTGATTTTATAAATCTGAAAATTTGGAACTTATTATTACTTTTCAGCTTTATACATTTTATTTTTCTTTCACAAAAACTGATTTTATTGTTGTATGTAAAACAAAACTAATAATACATCCCAAAATTTACTTTTCGGAAAATTATTGAAAAAAAATGATTTTATTATAATTTGAAATAAAAGTGTTCAACTGCAAAGAATGGTATTAAAGGAACTAGTCAAATACTAGGTTAGCCTTCTGAACAAAATGTGTCACTAGCTCCAAAAGTCTTCAACCACTTTATATGTCAATGAAATTGTTTGAATAATATTGATTAGAGTCATATTTTTTTTAATCATATTTTTATTGGTTAAAGTTATAGGTTTTATTATTAATTAAAAATCATATAATATTGCGAGTAAGACTTTAAATACGAGATAACGTTCATAAAATTTTCTAAATTTTGATTGATTCCAATAAAAAAATTGAAAATATACTACTCAATTTTTTTTTTTCTCATTGGTGTAATAAGGAAAATATTCTCCTTCAAAGATAAAATCTACTTCCAGAATTTATACATTAAAAAAATTAGTTAAGAGACATCATTTAGAAATATAGAAGTTATACTTAGCATTGTTTAAAATTTAAAATTTAAAATTTATAAGATCTTTTCACTACTGATATGCTATAAAATTTAAGATAATGAATTCTAAATAAAATTTGAAATTTTAAAAATAAAAGTTTGAAAACAAATTTTTTTAACAACTAAATAAAATATTATTACAATGTAAGTTTTATGAAACTAAATATTAAAAAAATTAAAAACAATTAATAAAAAATAAATTAAATTCTTTTAGTATGGATGTCACTTTGGAAAAAAAAGTGATAAAACATAGGGAAGAAAAGTATTACCCAAAAAGAGTAGACATTGATTGTGACTTTGTTGAAAAGTTACTTTACTATGGTAAAAAAGAAGGACATGTTGGGTATTTACTTATACTAAGATGAAAGCAAAGCCAAAAAGAATTAACAATTATTATTACTTTAATGAATTAGATGGCAACGTGTAAAGCATCCTATGCATGCGTTATTGCCATCTAATGAAGTACGTATTAGTCAAAACTTGCATTCTAAGCATTGACTTTTGAAGAATTTGTAGATAATGAACATAAATTAAAAACCTGTATTTGGACGTGCTTATCCATAACGATCTTTACTAGAAAAATCTATAAAATAATAAAATTAATTTTTTATGATATATAATTAGTTTGTGTAAAAGTTAATTTATTTATAAAAAAATTTACTTTTCTTCACATTTCTCTCTCTAGAAATTCTTATCGAGAAACTTATTTTAATAAGAAAAATATTGAAATTAGTTTTGATATAAAATAAAATTAGTTTAGGAATAAATTAATTTACAGAAAATCTTTCCTATAATTTTTCTAAATTTTGCTTTTTACTTATGTATTTTAATTTATAGAAACGTCAATTGCATTCTTTTTTTTATTTTTTCTTTTGAAAGATTTTATGAAGAAACTTATCTAAAAATATTCACAGTAAATTTAAATACTCTGTCGATTTCATTTGATTTTGATGTTTTCAAAAGTATTGATGTAAAACTAAATAAATTTATTTTTTTTAAAATAGTCACTCTGATTTTTTTTAATTGCTCTAATCTTGTTACTTTTTTTTATCAGCTCTAATCTTGTTACTTTGTAATAAATAATATTTTGGCTTTAAACATAATTAAACTTAAGATATTGTTTATTTTGATATTTAATATTTTTATCAAATTTTGTTCTACAAAAGTGTTTCAACTAATAAGAAGATATTTAAGTTACTCGTAACTTCAAATCATAAGCAATGTAAACTAATTTTGATATGTTGAAATAAAACTCTTAGTTGAGGTTATGGACAACATGATTTGAGTTTATCTTTTAACATTAATGTTTCATCATCATTTTTATTTTTTTTACATTGTTAGAATTATTACATTTGAAGGATTGTTTGTTTGATATATATTTGATAGTTCTATTAAAAGGAATTTCTTAAAAGGTGGTGAGTGAAAGGAGAAAATTGTTTATAAACTATTCTTAATTTTTATTTTTATCTATATCTTAAATAATGTGAGACTTTTTAGATATATCAAAATATTTCATATGACTGCATAAATATTAATGTTATTAGAATATCAATGTCCAAAGTAAGTTGAAACTTTATTGTTAAGTGTTTGCCAGAGAAAAAGAAAATAAGAAAGATGTGAGAAATATTCAAAATGAAAATAAATTTGCTTAGTTTGAAAATTGTAAAGAAAGTGGGAAAGAAAAGAAGATGAATAGGTGAGAAAAATAAAATTAAAATATTTAATGGTGTTATTGTTATTATTGATATTTTATTTATTTATTTATTATTTTATTATTAATATATTTTTAATTATTATTTTTATTTTTATTAAAATTTGTTTATTTATTTATTATTATTATTATTATTTTATTGTTTGTATTTTATTATTTTTATTATAAAATAAAAATAATAATAATAATAATAATATTAAGTAAGTTTCCTGGACTGGAACATGGGGATGGGATTTAACCACAAAGGAATGGGTGTCATTAAATAATGAAAAATGGAGGAGGACCAACGACGAATAAGGGTAAGAAAATAATAAAAAATTCATTCAATAAAATTGAAAATAATTTTAAAACATTTTTTTAGATTATAATCGAACCAAGTATTTAAATATAACTGTATTATCATATTTAAATACCAGCTACCTATATTCCTTTCTTATCTCCTCTTTCTTTCATACAATTAGACACTTAAAATCCCTATAGGTTTTTAAGATATTTTCTTAAATAATGTCACTAGTGCTTGATTTAGATTCAATCACACTACTTATTTTTACTTTCATTTCTTACCTTTTCTTTTATATCTCTTATTTTTTTTCTTTATTTCTTTCTTCTCTACTAAACACAGCATAAAGTCTCTTGTCCAAATAAAATATAAAGACACTATAGTTTCCTATAGTTCCCAACTAACATGTGGCATCACAAGGATACAAATCACAAACCCTTTCAATTCAACACATACTTCAAAACAGATAGGGATTGTGAAGCCTTTTCTCTTATTCATCATTTCCCTCATAGGAATCAAATCACCAAACATGCTAGTAATGATTAGTTAGAGCAATAAGGAAACAAACATTAATATACCTTAAGCATTTGCCAATTTTCAAAGACTGAACAACCTTTAATCATAACACCCTCTACGCACTCATTCATATTTCATCTTTTTCTTTCTCCTTTCTTTTTACTTCAACATATTTTTTATCATCCATAAGCTCTTCTCCCTACCAAACTAAGATTCATTCCAAATTTCCCCTCCTTTTCCCTTCCTTCAAGCTTTGTTCAGCATTTTGTTTTCATCATTCTTCTTTACATCAGGAAATCATTGTGAATATGGATCAATTCATTGAACAACTTGGACACTATTTATGCATTCATAGATTTTCTTATTATCTGTTGATAAGAAAAAGAGATAACAGGCATCAGTTTTCATGACTTAATGGACTTGAGGGACACAAAGGTTGGCTTCTTTCTGTTTTGTAGTTTCTGTCTTGTCGCTTTCTCCGAACAAGATGGTATGTTTACACTTCCCTATGAACTAGTGTCATCATTTTAGCCTTAACTTTTTGTTGTAGAAGACTAAGTAAGAAATTCAGCATCCCATTTTCTTGATCATGTTTGTTTTCTCATAATACCCTTTTGAGATCATTTATAACATTTGAGTGTTGAAGCTGATTTCTTTTTTCATGACATAAATCTTCATCTGGTTTCATATATGTTGAAGAAGTAAAAACGATGAACATGATTTTAACATTGTTGTAGCACTTAATGTTAAACATGATCTAGTAAGACAATATTTGTGTCAATTTATAAATTATTAAAAGGCTGAATTTTTAATCGACGTGAGATATTCAACAAAAATATAAAATAAAAGTAACTTTTTGTTGAAGATCTCACGTGGACAACGAAAAGTACATCTTTCAATAATTTAGAAGTTGATGCAAACATTATATTACAAATGTTAGATTGAAATAGACTTAAAATTCAGTTTTTAATAATTTTCTAAATTTGAGCAATTTATAAGAACTTACGTACTTATGTTGTTTTACAAAATAATTGGTAGTTCTTTTGTTTGAATATTAGACATGACCAAATTTCTTTTAGTAAGATCAACTTGATTATGTTGTTCAAAACTTTCTCATAGAATTTCAATGGGCAGGTTTCTTAAGTCTTTCTTGTGGTGGAAGAACCAGTTTCAGGGATTCATCGAACATTTCTTGGGTACCAGACACCACCTACGTGACCACAGGCAAGACTACCACCATCACTTACAGTGATGGTTCCTCCTCACTGAACATCTCAGCTCGGTTCTTCCCAAATTCCAGAAGGCGAAGATGTTACAGAATACCAGCAAACAATTCAACGACTTTGGTTCTTGTTAGAGCAAAATTTGTGTACAAGAACTATGATGGACTTGGGAAACCCCCTAAGTTCTATGTTTCAATTGGGACATCTATTGCTGCCACCATAAATCTTGCTGAAGATGATCCATGGACTGAAGAATTTCTATGGACAGTCAAGATGGATACACTGCCATTCTGCTTAATTGCAATGCCTAAAGGGGGTTCACCAGTAATTTCTTCTCTGGAAATCAGACCACTTCGTCAGGGAGCCTACACAAATGGCATGAAAGATTTTCCAAACAAGTTGCTTAGGAAGAGTTATAGAATTGATTGTGGACACTCAAATGACTCTATAAGGTAAGAAACCTTAACAGCTATGAGATGAGAAATGTTTGCAACACATTCTTTGTGATTTTCAGTACTAAATTAATGACTCTAATGTTTTCAATAAATCTTAACCAATAATAGACAGAATTAGAAAGGGTCTGTTAGAGATTGTACTGCCACCACCAATTTCTTTCATAGTGCTAACTTTTGTGGTTAACCAAGGTTGTGAAGCTTTAGCTCTATAAAATACAGGTATCCCTTGGATCCATTTGATAGAATATGGGATGCTGATAGAAGTTTCACTCCCTTTCATGTTGCCATTGGGTTTAAGATTCAACTTAGCTTCAGACAGTCTAGTCTTGTAGAAGAACCACCAGCAGCTGTTCTTCAAACTGGGAGAGTTTTGGCTAGAAGTAATACTCTCACATACAACCTCCCTCTTGATGCATTAGGGGACTACTATATCATTCTCTACTTTGCAGGGATTCTTCCTGTCTTCCCCTCATTTGATGTCCTTATAAATGGAGAACTAGTAAAATCAAACTACAAGATAAATAGCTCTGAAACCAGTGCTTTATACTTAACAAGAAAGGGAATTGGTAGCTTGAATATAACATTAAAGAGTATCAGCTTCTACCCTCAGATCAATGCATTTGAGGTTTATGAGATGGTTGATATTCCAACTGATGCCTCCTCAACCACAGGTTTCTCTCTTCCTGGTCTTATCCTACATTTCAGTCTCTTTCCACTATAGGTCTGTTTGAATAAATTTATCTACAAACACTTGTGAAAAAGAAAAACAAGAAGAAAAATGAAACAAGCTTATTCCTAAGTTAAAATTAGCTTATACACAAACTACAAGTTCTTTCATGTAGTTTTTTCTCTAAGTTCTTATTTTTAACTTGTCCATAAGCTAAGTTTAACTTGTGAAAAAACTTATTTCACTTTTTTATTCTTTTTGAGGAGTGTTTATAGAGAAGTTTGTCCAAACACAAACTAACTATAGTTTGATTCATTTACTTATTCTTTTGCTCAACTTGAATCCCAGTTTCAGCACTGCAGGTTATTCAGCAGTCCACTGGATTGGATCTTGGATGGCAGGATGATCCATGTCTGCCTTCCCCATGGGAGAAAATTGACTGTGAAGGAAGCCTTGTTACATCATTGTGTGTGCACTCAATACATTGTTGTTGCTTTCTTTCTTTCTCAATATGCTAGCTTTTATTTGATTGAAGATCTAATATGAATGACATTTTTCAGGGATCTTTCAGACATAAATTTGAGATCCATTAGTCCCACATTCAGTGACTTGTTAGACCTCAAAATATTGTAATTTTCTTTCAACTAATTGGCATGATTATTTCTCCAAATACAAGTGCTTTCAAACATGTACCATATTTGTTTCTGATATTCAATCCATCTTTGGCCCCATAATTCTCAGGGATTTGCACAACACATCGCTTACTGGTGAAATACAGAATTTGGATGGCTTGCAGCATCTTGAGAAACTGTAATGCTTCCATATAGCTTGAACTTTAATATTGGTTTCATACAAAGTAGACTAATAAGCTAAAATTTTCAGGAACCTAAGTTTCAATCAGCTAACATCTATTGGGGCAGATCTGGAGAACTTGATTAACCTTCAAGTATTGTGAGTAACATATACCACATGTTTTTCAAATTCAAGGGGTTAAAAGGATCTATTAGTAACTTGAAGTTTGAATTTCTGCAAGAACAATAGTTGAAAACTTACACCTTACATTTCCCTTTTCTGCCCCTTTCTTTCCCTTTGTATGTGAAGAGACTTGCAGAACAATAGTTTAATGGGAGTAGTACCTGATAGCTTGGGGGAGTTAGAGGACCTCCATTTACTGTAAGCAAGAATAATGAGTATCCTTTCTCTTTTCACTTATTTATTAATTTTTGTGTTCTATCCATGACAATTGATATATTATAAATGTTTTCCTATCTGAAGGAATCTGGAAAACAACAAACTACAAGGTCCTCTGCCACAGTCTTTGAATAAAGAAACATTAGAAATCAGGTATACAATTGATTTGTCTCCTCAAGAAACAACATGCATGCTAATTCCTTAATCATTTGCAGGACATCTGGTAATTTGTGTCTTACCTTTTCCACAACATCATGTGATGATGCATCATCCAGTCCTCCAATTGAAGCACCACAAGTTACTGTAGTTCCTCAGAAGAAGCACAATGTACATAACCATCTAGCAATCATACTAGGCATGGTTGGAGGAGTCACATTAGTCTTTCTCTTAATGTGTATTTCAGTATTGATATACAAGACCAAACACCAATATGAATCCTCCCACACATCAAGTATGTACATTCTCTTACATCATGCATAAGTATCTTAGACATTTTGTTTCATCATGTGTTACATTGATGTCCTTGTGTCTTTTAGGAGGACAAATGGATATGAGGAACTGGGCTGCTGCAAAAGTGTTTTCCTACAAAGAAATCAAAGTAGCTACAAGAAACTTAAAAGAAGTCATAGGAAAGGGTAGTTTTGGATCTGTTTATCTTGGGAAACTTCCTGATGGAAAATCTGTAGCTGTCAAAGTTCGGTTTGACAAATCTCAACTGGGTGCTGATTCTTTCATCAATGAGGTTCACTTACTGAATTTCTCTTACAAAAAGCATTGCATGCTTCATGGTATAGCTAAGCTGAGTTATACCAAAATTGTGCATAGTAAAATTGAGACAAAGGGTCAGCTACTATCTCCTTGGACCTAAACAGAGTTTCTTTATGTATGGACTAAAATCAAAAATTGTCTCTACTGTAAGGACGCTATATATTACATACGGGAGAGTCCGAGGAAACATAACCGGGAAGATCTCATAAGAATAAGAAATGAGCCAAATAATATAAGAGAATGATACTACCTTCAACCCAAAATCTTAAAATGTTAGGTTTATAGGTCTTTTTTTTATATATTGCTCAACTTACTCATTTGTATCTAATGTGATACCCAACCATACTTAACAACAACACATGTAGTTTTTATACAGTACAAATTATTTCTATTAGCAGCTTAAAATATGTTCTCAATTTGTAGACTTAATTTATCAAACAAAATTACTTAGTAATATTGAAATCATACACATTGTTTTATAATGGAATAAGAGTAGGTTTAGCCAACACTTGCATATGAGAAAAAAATAAAAATGAGTTAAAAAAGTAATGAGTAAAAGTACCTAAACTTTTTCAAAAGCTCCTACATCTAAATTCTCTATAAGTGCCTATAGGTTTTATAGAGCTAGATATGCTTGCCTTAGAAAAATCTAAGATTTAGAAAGTTTAAAGAGGTGTGTCTCATGTTTATCTAAATCTGAAAACAATTATTCTATGATAAAATGCTTTGTATAATTTTTTTTTCTCAAGCCTAATTCCTTTTCCAACATCTACTATTGTGCTTAGGTTAATCTTCTATCAAAAATCCGGCATCAAAATCTTGTGTCTTTGGAAGGATTTTGTCATGAAAGAAAGCATCAGATATTGGTTTATGAGTACTTGCCTGGTGGATCCCTGGCTGATCATCTCTATGGTACTAAAAACTTCACAAATTTATTTATGTCTATTACACATATATCTTTGTATGATTTAGTCTCTTTGGAGAAACTCTTATGAACACTATATAGATAAATATTTTTATTCTCTTTTTTTCCCTCTAGGTACAAACAGTCAAAAGACTTCCTTAAGCTGGGTGAGAAGGTTGAAAATTGCTGTTGATGCAGCAAAAGGTACAAGAATGAGTTCCTAAACAATAATAGAGTGATTAGATCATATTAGAAACAAAAACTTGACCCTATCTTTTCTAATATATATTCTTATTACTCTATCCTACAATATGCATAGCTCATTTTAATTCCTGACCATATTACAACACCATTTTAGTACTTGATTTTGAAAAATGTCATTGATGTTGATTTTTGTTCAACTAAGTCAAGGACTAAAATGAGAAACATCTTCCTAAGTCAATAACTGAAGTGAAATTTAACTAAATGAAGGATTAAACTTACCAATATATATCACAGATTTCAGGGATCAGAAGTATTGTAATCCCTAAAAAAACAATAAACCTAATAAATATATGTCCTTCATTTTTGTAAACATGACAACATGGATTTCTCAAACTTCACAAGAACAAGAACTGACAAAAAAAAAATACACTAATTAATATATTGTGCATGTTTATAGATACTAACTATAATACTGGACCAAATTAGATGGAATTATGCAGTAATACATGGTATAAATTATGTTTATTTATGGAAAAGGTTTGGACTATTTGCACAATGGAAGTGAACCACGAATCATACATCGTGATGTGAAGTGCAGTAACATTCTCTTGGACATGGATATGAATGGCAAGGTCTGTGACTTAGGTCTCTCTAAGCAAGTAACTCAGGAAGATGCAACTCATGTCACCACTGTTGTCAAGGGCACTGCTGGTTACCTTGATCCAGAGTATGTCCCTTAAATTTATGATAAAGGTTTTAATATTTTTAATATTTTAATATATTAAAATATGAATTTTTTTAAAAGTATAAGATTTATATGTATTATTGCATTGACTAAATTACAATTTTCATCTTCTTTAATTTGTAATTTTTAGTTTAGATCTTTAGGTTTTGGATAATGTACAATTTTAGTATATTCCAAAATTTTATATCTGTTTTTCTTTTCTTTTATTTAATCTAGTTGAACTCTGGACCTTACATTACATTCATTTAAGATAAAAAGAATAATTTAATTTATTAAAATGTAGAGTCATATTTTAGAGAAAAAAATGTTAAAATCATTGATAAACTAGTGGTTTTTTGTTCTTGTGAATAAATTATATATGCAAATTAATTTCCATGTACAGGTATTATTCTACTCAACAGTTGACAGAGAAAAGTGATGTATATAGCTTTGGAGTTGTTCTTTTGGAACTCATTTGTGGAAGAGAGCCATTGACTCACTCTGGAACTCCTGATTCATTCAACTTGGTGTTATGGGTAAACAACACACACCACTCTTTTTGTTGTATGTACAAAGTGCTAAAAGCTATGGTTATGTTAAAATTTTTAAATCAATTCAACTCATAAGCTTCACATAAAGTGGTCTAGGTTTGAAAGATGATTTGAACATTTTAACTCTTCAATGAAGAATGTGGGAACAAACATAATGTAACAGAGTAATGATTTCATGTAACAAACAGTCACATAAATTATTTTATTATATAAAGACACATAATAAATGGAAAACCTAATTTTTAAACATGTAACATGAGGGTTTTTAGAATTAATGAAAAGAACATAAAAACTAGGTATTTCCTACGAGAGGGTTCAAACCATATTCACACAAAAAACCTACAATTTAATTAATATACTACACTAATAATAAAACATAAATACTAATTTTAATAATTAATAACTTTTTCTGTAAGTCTAAATCAAATTCATCACCTTGATTATATAATTCATGCAATTGCATTAGAGTGACCGATAGAATGTGACACATGAATGGGAATATATAAAATATGATTAAAATTAACTCTATTTTAGTGATAATTTCAGAGTTAATTTCATTTTCTTAAATTATGACCAAACTTTCTAATTTTTCTATTTATCAAAAGATTAATCGGATTATACTTACCATTAGATAAAAACTATATAATTAATATTGTTAGAATGAAATAAGTATCTATCACTAAACTAAAACTATTAATAGTTAATTAGAATGTAATTTTTTGTATTTAAGTTATAACAGTCTAAATAACACACACAATTTAATTATAATGAGATCTAGAAGATCTCTATTTATAATAGATAATTGATGTTAACTGGAACACCAACCCCACACCTAGTCAAATCTTCATATTGATGTTAATTGATGGTTTTGAGATATATATATATATATATATATATATATATATATATATATATATATATATATATATATATATATATATATATCCCAAAACCCATCAAGACTTTTACTAACACGATTTCTGTTTGTTTTAAAACTTTTCATATTGCATTACATTTCATGTTACTCTACTACTATTGTCCATTTTTACATTTCTTTTTCATTTTTTAGTTTCTTTATAAGTTAAGTATTTTATTAATATAAATAGCCAATCTTTAAGCACAAACTATGCTAAAGACTAGAGTCACAAAACATTAACCTTTTGTTTTCTTTTCAAAATTAAGAGGATTCATGGTAGTATAGAGGATATGAGAGAAAAAAATATTATTTTTTTATATTTAAAAAAATATGCTTTTTAACAAAAATTTACGTTTATTATATCAAAATTAAAACTTTTGATATTTTATAAAAAATATCGTTTAGATGTTAAACTTAAAATTGATATGCATAGGGTCATTTATTATTATTTTGTCATGGGCTCAAAAAATATCACGACCAAATTGTAGCATTGAATAATAAATGATTTTACACAAGATAATCTACTCTAGGATAGTATGAAAAGATTTCTCTTTTTTCTAGGTTTCACTTTTTGAAGATATAGATTTGCTTTATCTAATTATAAGTTTGGTTAATGTAGGTTAATTAGATGAAAAATATTTGTTTGACATTACTGTTATTTTTCATTCCATTTTAAAATTGTTTTATATAATAAAATATTATATAAATAATAAAATAATAATATATAAGAATATCAAAATAGAAATAAAAAATGAATAGTGATGTAAAAATATCACCATCTTAATTAAATATATTTTTTGTTTTATTTAGGCCATTGCTTGCCGGTTTCAAGATCCTTAAACTTTAGAAAAAATGTTAACAGTAAAAGATTTTCAAATTAGTCATTTAGATGAATATTTCTAATATGTTTAAATATATAATATGAAATAAATTTATTAGTATTAAGAATTTTAAATTATGAAATACCTTAAAATAAGATTTATTATTATAAATAAAGCTTTGAAATAATTTAACAAGAAGAAAACCCTAGAAAAATTTATTTAGAGATCTAACACTACTTTCTATCCAAAATCATAATATAAAAGATATGTATATCTTTTTTAGAATATATTATTTAACTTGCTTAGTACTCCTATTTAGATTTTTCACAAATTATGCTTTCATTCTTGTGTGGATTGCAGGCCAAACCATACTTGCAGGCTGGTGCATTTGAGATAGTGGATGAAGACATAAGAGGAAGTTTTGATCCCTTGAGTATGAGAAAGGTAGCTTTCATTGCTATAAAGTCAGTAGAGAGGGATGCATCACAGAGGCCATCTATTGCAGAGGTATTGGCAGAGCTAAAGGAAGCCTACAATATTCAGCTCAGATTCCTTGAATCTTCTCAAAATGAGAATTGATTTTGCAGCTACACATCTTAAGTTATAAATTATATGTCATCACCAGAGAGATAATATTTTGCTCAATATCAATTCTTGTTGCTGATTGCATATAGACAAAGAAAAGAAAGCAACAGAAAAAGGGAATTGATATGATATTTAATTTGTTTTGTATAATTTATCATATTTTTGTTTTACAAAATATTATAATGAACAAACAAAGTATGTTCACTCCCATAGCTACTAGATGTTAGAGTTGGACTTGTATTTCTTCTTATTCCTTTCATGGAAAGTAACTCGAAGAAAGAAAATTAGTGTTTCCCACATTCTAGAATGCTAAGGAAGTAACAAATGGGGTTGGGAATAAACCTGACCGCGGACATGCTTTTTCAATCACAACGAGCTTCAAATTTGACACAACTTGAAATTTTATTTACAGTGCCATTGATAATTTGTTTTTACTTATGAATCATATTGATAGTTTTTTAAGTATAGATCACAAATATAAAAAAAAAAGTTTATAACAACTCACCTAATATGGATGGAAAAAAAATCCAAATTTTCAAATTTAATTTATAATTATCGAAGTGCGTATTCTATTTTAATAGATTTGTCTAAAAATTCAAATTTATATTTTAAATTTTAAATTCAATCTATTTCTTGAGACACATTATAAGAAAAAAGTTATTTAAAGACCAATTTTTAGCTACTAAAGAAAATTATTGTTAATTATGATCAAAATAATCACTAAATTAGGTTTTAGTTGCTAAATAACTACAAAATAAGAAGTAATGATTGAACTTAGTGACTAATTAAGTCAGGATAATTGGAATAACATTAGCTATCAAGATTTTAGTCACTTATATTATTAGATTTTAAATTGGTCTCTAAATTAGTTAGATACCAGTTTATAATTTAATGGTGTAAGTCACTAGAATCTTAGTAGTTAATGTTAGATACCAATGATATTGAGTTAGTAAATTCAATCATTACTTGTACTTTGTAATTATTTAGAAACTAAAACCTAATTTGGTGATTATTTTGGTCACAATTAGCAACCATTTTATTTAATAACTAAAAATTGGTCTCTAAATAATTTTTGTCTTGTAGTGATACATTAGATAATATTTTGAATTTTGAGAATCTAATCATACATAGTTTGGCTCATTTTAATTTATGAAATGTTAAATCAAGTCAAACTCGTGTAAAACAAGATTGGGTCGAGTTGGATTCAATTTTTGTAAGGCTAATCAGTTGGACCTAAGTCATGCAAGGTTAGGTTAGGTCAAGTCAAGTCATCAAACTAGGCTAAACCTTAAGTTGGACAAATTCAAACCCCATGTCAAGTGAGGCTATGCCAAGGGCCAGACCCAAGTTAAGCTAGACTGGTCAGGCCTAAGTTAAGCTTTGTTAGTCGAATCTAAGTCAAGATAGGTCAACCCAAAACCATGTCAAGTTGTTCGAGTCGGGTTAGGCCTATGTCATGCCGAATTGAAGTTGAATCATGTCAACCTCAATTAGGTTAAGCCCAAGTTGGACCCCAATCAAGTTTGATTAGGCTAGGCCTTAATTATTCTTGGTTAGATTAGACTCAGGTTAAGTTAAATTGGGTCAAAACCATCTCAAGTTATTAGATTCAAATTGAGTTTGTGTCAAGTCAAATTGAGGCCAATCCATGTAAAGCTGAGTTAGGTCGAGCCCAAGTTGGGCTAAGTCTGCAAGGCCTAGGTCGAGCTGAAAAGGATCGAGTTGAGTTTAGTTAGGTTCATGTACTCAAGCCCATGTCACTTCAAGTCATCCAACTTCTACTTAAGGCAAAATTTAGGTCCATGTTAAGTCGAGTGGACCTAGTCCATGTCAGGTTGTGTGAGTCCTAGTCTACGTTGGGTTGAGTATGGTTAGGCCAAGGTCAAGTTGAGTCATCCCAGTTCAGTTTCTGATGAGTCAGCCATGACCTATTCGATTCGGTCCTCGTCAAGCAAAGTTAAGGTACACCCACATTGGATTGAATTAGGTCGAGACCAAGTTAGCGGGGTCAAGGTCGAGCTAAAACATGCCAAGTTAGATCTAGCTCACATCAGATTGAATTAGGAGGAATTCAAATTGGGTCCAGTAAAGGAAACCAAGATGGGTCATGCTAAGTCATGTCAAGTCAAGTCAAACTCATGATGGGTTAAGTTTAGTCAAGCTCATGTTAGGTTGATCCCATGTTACGTCAAGTTATGTCAATCCCACGTCACTCGAGTCACTTGGGCCTAAGTTAGGTGAAGTCGAGTTGGGTTCATGTTAGATTGGGTTGGGTCGGGCCCACATTTGGTAGAATCAAGCCCAGATCAAGTGCAGTTGGGCCCAAGTCAAGCTTATGTTAGATTGAGCTCAAGTGAATATGGGTCAAGTTGGGTTCACATAGTTTGGGTTGAGTTGAGCCTAAATCAGATTGAACTGAGTTGTATTAAGCCTATTAGACTTAGTCTAAGTTTTGTTGATCCTAGGCTAATATGGGTCAGGCTAGGCGAAGTCCGTGTTAAGTTGGGTCAACACTAGCTCAGGTCAAGATGGAGCGAGCTAGGTTGAGCTCAGATCGAGCTTGGTTACGGGTAGTAAAATGGGCTTTGGCCCACTAGCCCCCAAAATTTAGGCAAGTTGGGTTAATGTTTTCAACCCATTAATCCATTTTGGCTAGTCCTACCTAACCTACCAAACTAGCAAGCCAAGACAGGGCGCTTGCCCGCTTTTTTTAAATTAAAAATTTATAGAAAAAACATTCTAAAAATGTAATTTTTTTTGTATTATATTATTCAAGTGAAAATATATAATAATATTGTAATTTAAATCATTAATACTTAAAAATTAAGTTTTTAGTTATTAGTTATAAGGGAGGAATGTAACGTATAAAGGTAATAATTATTTTAATTTATCTTATTAGAGAAATTAATTAATCAATTAAAAACATAGAAAATATTTATGTGATTAAATGCTTTTTTAATATATATATATATATATATATATATATATATATATAATTCCAAAATACAAAATGTAGAAAAAAAAATTGGCAGGTCGGCTAGCTAGCTCGCTTTTTTCCTGAACAGACCAATATTTCTAACACGTTTTGCTATAGTGGGTTAGCCCGCCTATCCTGCTTTTCGCGCGTTGAGCCATAATGAATTAGGCTGACTTGTTTTGCCAACTCTAATCTTAGTCAAGTTTAACTAAACTCAAGTCAAGTCGAGTTAAGGAGAATTGGGTCTAAGTGAATTGAGTCATGTCAAATTAGATTTCACGAGACCTAATATTCATTAGGTTGGATCTAATCGAGTCAAGCTCAAATCGGATCAATTAAAATCTAAATTTAAGTTTAATTTAAAAAAATAAATCTAAATTTAATTTAATTGACAAACTAAGTTTTAATTTGATTTTAATTTAATTTAAGTGGATTGAAAAATATTTTAATATTTTAATATATAAAATTATAAATTTAATTAATTAAAAACAAAATATAATTTATTTATTTAATTTAATTGATAATTTTCTTTAAAAAAATATTAAATTATGTAATTATTCTTAAATTAAAATTTAATTTATAACAAAATATAATTAATTATATAGATAACTTATTAAATTTATTATTAATATTATTTTATAATTTCAGGAATTTATTTAAATATTTAATATAATTTATGTTTAAATAATCATATTTATTTATTAAATTATAATTATATTCATATTATTAATAATGATTATTATTATTTATTTTATTAACCGTATTACTTAATATTTTTATAAAAAGTTTATATAATATT
>Ga0209700_106103_pt1 | contig 19228 bp, 8 predicted proteins | sample SiratroredBW_FD_187528 | JGI IMG/M metagenome (GOLD analysis project Ga0209700, IMG submission 187528) | Root nodule microbial communities of legume samples collected from California, USA - Siratro red BW (SPAdes) (version 2) | ecosystem: Host-associated > Plants > Roots > Nodule | place: USA...
AACATAAATTAATTATATATATTTATTTGAGTTTTAAAGAGGAAAATATATTGGATGTAGTAGCTAATCTTAACATTAATTGAACCTCATTTCCTTAGTTTTCAATTAGGGAGAATGAAAAAGTGGTTTTTCAATTAGGGAGAATGAAAAAGTGGTTTTAAATATGTACTTTTCATTCAACTTAGATATTGTTTAAGAATAAAACAGTGATGGTTTCCTTAACCATCAATAGGAAAATGGAAAAATATTCTAAAGATAAATTCTTATTCTCCTTATATCTGGAGTGGTGGGACTTATCTGGTAGTCTTCCATCATTTAGGAATCAAAATCGAGAATAATCTAACTTAACTCTATGTGAGATCTCGACACACCCCTCTCATGGTAAGACTCTTTGACTCGGGTAAAACTTATATTTAAGGGTGGTCAGAGGGCCCAACAACCTTGTTACAGTAGGCTCATATACCATATCAAAAAGTGAATTTTATACCTAACTCAACCTTACAACATCAACTTGTAAAGTAAAGTTTACACCCACTTATAAATTATTAAAAATATCTTATCTTTAATTAATATGAAATCTCCAACAATAAAAAAAAAACATGATTAGAACTTCAAAACAAATAATACTTAAATATAATGATTATTCTTTCTCATTTTATATATAGACATTACCAATTTTATAACATTAAAACAATCAAATGATTTGTGACCAATAATATAATCCATTTGTCTCATAAAGATAAACAAGAAGTTTTACATTAAATTATATTTGTTATATATATATATATATATATATATATATATATTAATATTTTGAATTAAATATACTCTTAATTTATACGGAGTTTATTCATAACTTAATAAAAAAAATCTCTTCAATGTTTATCCTTGTCATATTTCATAAGTATATTAGTACCAAACGTGAGTTTGAAAAGCCTCACTTGAGAGGAGTTTTTCTTTTCTTTATTACATTTAACATTAAATTCACTTGTTTGTTTGAATTATGCTTAAATAACACTATATTTTAAACCCAACTCATATTCCATAAGTTCTCGAAAGAGAGAGAGAGAGAAAATAATGCATTAAAGTTTTTGTGTTGAAAATCTTCTGAAGATTTTTTCTCCAACCGGTAAGGTTTACTTTATACTTTATGTAGTCAATGCAAATAAAATTTTATATATAATATTTGCAACTTTGGGTTGGAGAAGTATGAGATCACTCATGACTTGGAGAAGAGAGGGTCATGCTGATCTCAGGAATTAAAATATCATGCATTAAGTTTGCATGATGGACACTAAATAATTTTATATTCTGGGTTTCATTTTCAAATATATAAAAATAGCTAATAAATTAATGACAAAAACCTTAACTTTATTTTGCATTGACGTACTTTATAGTTATGAAACAAAGAAGAATTATATCATTTATAAATAAAGAAGAGAATATGCATTTTTTCTTTTCAAACGCAGTTCACATTTCAAAATAGAAAATAGGTTTTTCCTACGTACTAATACTATTTCTTTCAACTTTATTTGTTTGTTATAGGTTTTGAATTGCACTCACCGATTGATAGGTTAGTTTGTTTGAGTATATAGAAATAATGTGATGATTCTTTGTTATATGTTAACATTTAGGACTTTGATAAGGATTTGGTTTCTAGTATTTGAAAAAATACTTATTAAATGAAGTAATGTTCAATAGTAGTTAAAAATGGTCAAGGAGAAAAAAATTAGGTCTACATTTGGTGGAAGGAAAATTAAATAAAATAAAATGAAGAGTCATATAGTGGGATGTAGAACTATAAGTAGACAAAAATTATTTAGGATTATACAGTATAAAATCTCCATAACACTTAATGTTGATTGAGTCTTCGAATGAGGTGATACATACTTTTTAATATTATTGTTGAATTAGAGGGAATGACACTGATATTTCTGATATTAAATTCATTCAAGAGATTATAATACTACTTTTTTATAAAGATTATGGAATTTATGACTCTTCTTACTTATATTTTGCTTACCTATTTTCCATTTCTATTTAATGTAAATTTTAAATTTAAACTTGGATTCCTTATTCTTGATAACGCTTACCTCATTATTTTAAGTATATATGTTTATTTTAATTGGAAGTTACTTATAAGATGTTTGAGTTTAATACCTAGTGTGCTACATTATCTAAATAATTTTAGTAATTTTTTCTTACTAAAAATTTTAAAGTAGAAAATTTTCACACACTATAGTAATATTTTTAAAATAAATTTCATTATAAATAATATAAACATAATACTATGACGTCTTTATAAATAAATGTTGCGTGTATATAATTTTTCTAAATGTTAAAAAGAATGATTTTTTTTAAAAAAATATATTGTTAATTTTTTTTATTAATCACATTTTTATGTTTTTTAAAAAAATAATATTTGATCTCAATTTTTCACTTTAAAAAGGACTAAGAAATATATATTCTATTAAAAAAGCCTTAATTTTATGCTATTTTATTTTTACGATTTTTTTCCTAAAGAGTATACGTAAATTTTTATACGAATAGCAAACAAACAATTTAAAAGGCTTTTTAGTCGAGTTTTAAAAATAAATTTGAAAACACACTATTTAAATTTATAAAATCTCCTTGACTTTTATATCCATAAATTATTTATAAATTTCTTTTATTGAATTTCAAAAGAAAATTTTGATGAAATATACATTATAACGATTGAATTTTATATTTTATTCGTAATTTTGATTCTGATATTAATTATTAAATCGAGTATTTATTATTAAATTAAAAATTTAATTAATAGTTAAGATAAATATAATATATTTTATTATAATTTGAGTTATCTAACAACCTATATACATGACATGACATTTTATAATATTCTAAACCTATAGTCATTTTAAACACATAAATTTTGTAGTTCAATAACAATACCATTTTGATATTGTAGTTGTGGCCAATTTTATCTATTCAAATTTTGGTAGTGAATCATCTTAACTATCAAAATTGCATCTAATTACAAAATTTCTTAATTTCACTAATCACTAAAGTGATTTGTTTTAGTTATGTTTAAACCTAAGTACTTGTTATATAATAATCTTTTCAAGATGAATTAGTCTATATATTTATTCACCAAATATAAAAGTCCGAGTCATGAAGAGCATCGACCTCAATTTAGTATCGACCTTAATTTTAAAATTAAATCTTGTTGAAAATTTCATAGGATAAATTCAACATAATATAAGAGAAAACTTTATGTTACAGGGTGATTTTGAAATTATGAATTAAGTTTACACACTTTGTCATATAATATCAATTTTATAATATAAAAGTGTGAACAAAGAAACTCAAGATACCTTAATTCAAATAACATCTTTTCAATGATTTATATCTTAACCCATGTGAGTATGCAAATTGACAAAGGCTTATTTTGTGTTGGGCTGGATTTTTTCTAATTGAAGCCCAAAACCCAAACGGCCCAACTCCAATTTAAGACAACAGATAAAATGCTTTCTTAAGAGTTGTTGCTGTCTCTCTCTGTCCTCTCTAATTTTTAAAATATAGAACCACCGAAAATTAAGAATGAAGAAGAGAGAGTAAGGTTAAAATAAAATTTTCACAATCATCTTTCACAAAGAACCGTCTTGGATGTTCTGACGATACGACGATGAAATAACATCTTTTCAATGATTTATATCTTAACCCAGGTAAGGATACAAATTGACAAAGGCTTACTTTTGTTCATATGTAAAAACTTCATACTAGAAGGTGATTTTGTAATAATGAATTAAATTTAAAGACACTTTCTCATATATATATATATATATATATATATAATCAATTTTATAATATATAATATAGAATCTACCTTATAATATAGAAGTGTGAACAAATGCAAACTTGTCCAAATAACATTTTTTAAGACTTGAACCTTATCCCATGTGAGCACAAAAAGATTAGTGAAAGTTGAATGAATTTGTAGCTGTAGTTGAAGAGTTATGTTAGGCTCATATATTTAGACTAAACTATTCTGACCATTTGAAGTTATAAATCTATTTATATAATCACTATATATTATTATGAGTCATAAAATTATCTTTAATTATGAGTATTTTTTGTGCTCAATAAATGATAAAGTATAATATATTAACATTAGGCTATTTAGATATGTTTCAACCAATTTTTTCAATAAATATTTATAAAAAGATAAATAAAATAAAAAAAATCTATAAACTTAAATTATTTTATAGGCAGGTTAAAAATAAAATTTTAAAAACATTATATTAAAAAATTCCGCAAATTAGATTCACGATAAACTAATTTTAATTTATGAAAAATTACTTTAATTTTTTCTTCTCGTTTTTTTTCTCTTATACGTGCTTAATAATAAACTCGTTAAAATAAATCTAGAATATTAAAAATTTATTATTTTTCTCTTGGATGCGTTTTTCTTTTTATATGTTTGAAATCGAACTTTGTGTTCATATTGAATATAACTCGGTTGTACTTTTAACTTTCTAAAACATTTCGAAATGACAATGGTCTTATATTTTAACGTAAGATAATTTTGTTATTATTTAATTCATTCATAAATTAATTATTCTGATTGTCTTAGTCAAATAATGTACTTAATCAACAAGTGGGATTATCAGTAAAATTATTCCAAAAGTGATATATCTATTATATTTTCTTCAGTAATCATTTTTACATTATATTAAACAGTCATTTTTCTATTAATTTATTTTTAAATTTCTTAAAAAATTAATTTGTAATTACGAAGAGGCTATCTCACTCCAACACTATTTTAATTTTAATATTGTGAATCATGATATTTATGACCTATTATTGCCACTTTACTAATATGAAAGTATTAATTCTTGATATACTAAATGAATAATTATATATATATATATATATATATATATATATATATATATATATTTATATATAATATATATTATTCTAAATTATATTATTTTTTATTTTGAAAAATTAATGGTAGAAACATTATAGTACATCAGTATTATATTTTATTTGTGACAAAGTATATTATTATCTTTTATAATGTTTAAAGCTAATTTTCCTCATCTCATAATTTAGAAGATATAAATGCCTTTAAATGAAAGCATATAGTACCCTTAATTATGAAACATGACATCTTCTTGAATAATCTATTATCTGATGCACAAATTTTTTTCATCACAACAGTTACTGAAAATCTTCTTTCCCCCACCCCATGTCAATCTCTGAATTTAATATATATATATATATATATATATATATATATAGTCTTTGTTCTTTTTTTATGTTAGTTTCGTCATTTTCTCCGACTCTGTGGAATCCTTCATGCAGTTCTTTGTGTTCCATCAAATGAAAATATGTTTATAATATTATTTTTTTATGTTGAATATTGAATATGCTTATTTATAGAAAATTTTCCCTCATCATTTGATTTTCTTAAAATAGCAGTCAACAAAGTGTCTGAGAAAATCATGGACAAAGCTTACAGAAGAAAGCAAGAAGAAATTAATCACATTAACCAAGCTTGGCAAGGACATCATTCAGAGTAGAAACAGTAGCAGCATAGTACTTCTCTGCTTCTGGGCTGCTCTTAATTTTTGCTGCATAATCCAGCTGCCAAACAAAAATTAACAACTCTAATTAAATATTCCACAATGCTAAACACAAAATTTATATGAAAAATCATGAAAATGAAACAAGAATAAAGAAATAACATTGCTTTCGGTGTCTTATATATTAGTTAACTTTCTTATTTATATTCAATGAAACTAGACTTAGATATCTAACAGAATTACATACAGACTTAATTACTTACTTTTTCTCCCTTTTATCTATTTGGACAATACTTAGATACAATATGCTATTTTCATATCAGAATTAGAATTTCACCGCAGTATAATACACATTGATATTTAAAGAACTCTTTATGTGTAAATTATTGAAGTAAAACTTGAAATCTGATTGGAACAACATTTATAGTATTTTTGAACTCACATTGCTGATATCCTGGAAGAGCTTGCCAGTGAGTTCCTTGAGTGATTTCTTCTCATCCTTAGGCTTTGCAGCAATGACAGTGTTGAGATCAAACCGCAGATACTCAGCCCTGAGACGCAAATCATTCTGCACATATGGCCAAGCCTTCTTTTCTATCAACTTCTTGACAGCAACAATCTCCTTAGCTGATTCCTTTGCCCTTTGTGCAGCCTCACTGGGAGACAGTGGTTGAAGGAAGAACCTTTCTTTCAGTGGCAGATTAAGGTCTCTTGCTTCATCTGAGTTCAATGTTCCAGCTGCCATATTCCATAACACACCCACCATGGTTATAATTATCTTCAAACACCATTCTACATGTCACTTTAAGTGCCTCATTTTTTGTTTTGTTTTGTTTTCATTGACTTTGCCTCTAACCCTTTTTCATGAATGAAATCTACTAAAAATTCTACCTCAAACGTTTCTACCCCATTTCCATTTTTCATCTCTCATCATTTAATGCAACAAGTTTTATGTTCAAAACTTATTGTGCTGTGGTACATGCTACTATCTCACATAACCCCATTTCTGATTTTTGCTTGGTTTTCCTGTCTTTGCCTCTAACCCTGTATTCATAAATGAAACTTCCTAAAACCGATCTCAGTTCTACCTCTAAACTTCCCTACCCCATTTTGCATTTTTCATTCATCATTTAATACAACATCCATGATCCATTAAAAATTTCCACTTGACAAGTAAAGATCACAACACATACACACACATGCACATATACATGATATCAAGTTAGACATGAAGGGAAAAAGAGTTCAACTATTCAACTTATCTGAATGATCAAAACTACAAGAAAATTTGAAAAAGTTCAAATTTAAAGAAACAGCTATTCTTTTAAGTTCTGTGAAAAAAAAATGAGTTTAATATTCATACTTCATCTCTATACAGATATTTACTCCGCTAACTAACCAGAATTATCATTGTAAATATGTTTACAATGTTAACTCACGAGGATCCATCATTGATGAGTATAACAAACTGTGTTTGAAGCAGTATGAAAAATACTATATTATAAAAGCATCCCAGTTAGAGTTTAATGGTTTATTCACAGTCACTGAACTAATTAGAAATCAATATTAACATAACTTCTTAAGGTAATTATTGTAAAAGTCTACAAACTTATCATACATAATTGAATCTAGTGTTAAAAATCCTCATAGTATATGTATTATATAGTCATTCACAAATGGGAGATAACTGTTGACATAACTTCTTTTTCCATGAACATGATCAAAATAGTATCTCAAAGCTAATAAGTCTATAAACTTATTATGCATAATTGAATCTTGTGTTAAAAAGCTTCATTGAAATGTATTAAAGACTATCAATAAATGGGAGATAACTGTTGACATAACTTCTTTTTCTATGAACATGATCAAAGGGTCAAACATTATGTTAACAAATGGGACTAATTGTTGATATAACCGGATGCAAAAGCAAAACAACCATTGTACATACCCTATTAAAGCTTGTGATGAATGATTATTTCTTGAAAATGAATTGATTTATATGGTGTGAGAGAAAGAGAGACTCACGCAATCCACCAGAAGGTGGGGGAGGGGGTCCAACTTTGATAGATTTGGCATCAGCAAGAACAGCTTGAACAAAGGAGCCAGTGGCCAAACCAGCAGCAACAAGAGAAAGCACTGCCCTACGGCTACTTTGTGCCTCACCACTCACTTGTTGTTGTTGCTGTTGCTGTTGTGCTCTAACTGTGAGCCCTGCACGTGTGACCCTGTTGCCATGCAAGCGTGTGGAGCCACTCACTTGAAGGCTTCCTGCCATTGATGCCATTGCTTGAGCCATTGCCTTTGCTTGATCCTTTGCTAGCCAAGTTCTTCCTTTGCCTTGTGCTTGGTTTTGTGGAATGTGACAAGAGTGAGTGTGTGTGTGAGAGAGAGAGAGAGAGAAGAGTGCAATATAGTTTGGTTTTTTTGTGGTGATTTATGTGTTTGTGATGATGAGTGGTTGTGAAGAGTGCCTTATCTCAACATTTTCCACTTGGATAAGTTGGATATGGTTTTGGCCAATCATGGTGGATCATTTGTGGCTGCACCATGACATGCTGGATCATGACTCCTACGTGGACTCTTACCAGTTTGACACGTGGATTCAGGATTATTGAATATAAACCATTTATTTATATATATATATTCCAAGAAATGTTTGTAAAGTTGATAGTCCAAAGCAATCTTTCAGTTTTTGGATTTATGAGAAAAAATATTAATACTAAACTAAAATCATATAAAATTTACCTGTGATCATGATGATTTCTCTTGTTGAAAGACTGTGCTCAAAGAGATTTTTGAATTTCTATATACTGCAGAAACATTTATCAACTCTAAAACTATCTGATATTCATCCTTTTTTGACATGTTTTTTTTTTATTATTATCAGTAAAAGATTTACTAAATGTTATAAAATTACATGGGTCTCTATCTTTATTTAATGAATCTCACAAACATTTTTTTTTTTGGAAATTTTAGCAAATATTAACTGATAAAAAAAGTGTATCATTGATACTCTTTATGTGTGATTAGAAATGAGATAAGAAAAGAGACAAAAAGTGTAAATGTAATAATAATATGATAATAAAAAACTATAAAAGATATTATATAGAACGTTTTGAAAATATAGAATTGTGAATAAACTTTACTATCATTTTTTAACATAGTTTTAATATTAACTAAAATTTATTAAAAAGGTAAAATTACATGAATTTAATAAATTTTAGTCATAATTTAATATTATATAATAAACTTTAACTTGTAATTAGAAATCTATCGGAGTTTATACAAATTTTAACCAATAATAAAAATATGTGTGAAAATAAACCTATTGAAGAATGTATATTCACTCTTTATATTACCAAATATTCCTTTTATATCCCTTTTTCTTTACTTGTTGAAAGCTCAACGAATTGACTAATGTCGAAGAGAGAAAGAAAACAAACGTATTATAGATAAGTTATTGTGCATCACTATCAATTCTGGATATTTTATTCAGTGGTTCATAAGTGTATATATGTTTAGATATCTCTTCAAGAAATATATATATATATATATATATATATAATTTAGTAATTTACACATTTGAATTTAGATGGAGTAATTATGTGCTACTATAATTCACTTGTATAGTTAAATGTTTTTTTTTATTCATGTAAAATAAATGAGTTTTAACTTGGGTTCATATATTTTTTTCTAGTCCTTCTAAAATCACAAGTTATTAGTTTTGATTTTTAGTATTTTATAACACTACTTAATTATTTATTTGTTGAACAAAATATCATGTGCTCGGTGTTCGATTATGTATATTAGTGTTGTGATATAAAATTTATTTATATATTTCAAAATAAATATTTGAAATTATGGAAGAGTGAAAATAAAAAATATATATATTTTATATGAACTAAAGCCAGAATTTACAAATTTTATAAGGACTAAAAGTAGTTACTTCAAACTTTGTAAAAATTAAAAATAAAATTTTATTTAAGGAAATCAAAATCAAAACTTCTAATTTTATATATGTCAAAAACATATTTAACTCTTCACTCATACTACTATATATTAAATTGATAATTTATAATCGTATCAACTATTACAAAAATATCTTAAATGGTATATATTTAAAGATACTCATCACATCATAAGGAAAAACAATGTATTAAATTCATGAATTACTTATATTGCACAAATAATTATGATAGTTTAAAAAATTGAATTGAACTAACTAATTTGATAATATTAAGGTATTTTTAGAATCATTGAGTTTTAATCAAGAACCGGTGAAATTTAGTACAAAATTCGTTTGAATCACTAATTTAACTAGGGAAAAAGATATATTTTATCTCCTAGTAAGTCAAAAAAAAAAAATCCTTGTATTTTCAAATTGAGTCCTCTGACTTTTAAAAATATATAATTTTAATCTTTCTTTTACACCTAAATTTAATGTTTAATGATGATTTTTTTATTGTGCTAAATCCACCTAAGATATATATATATATATATATATATATATATATATATATATATATATATATATATATATATATATATAACGAGATATTCTTTATTTTAATTCAATATTTAGTGACAATCAATGAGTTAATAACAGACTAAACTCGTGTCTTGTTTTTAAATCTGAGTACTAATTAATCAAATTTTAAAGTATAAAACCAAAACCAAGTTTGATAAAAGACAAAAAAAAACATATTTAACTACTTAAAATTGATATTTTCTTATTAAATTTTAAAAAAAGGTAACTATTTTCTGTAATTGTTTTCATGACTAGGAAATTTGAAACAACAGACACAAATGTGAAATGAGATAGATAATGTGATAAGGAAAATAAGAAACCCAAAATAAATAACTACTCAACAAAAGGATCTTGTGTTTGTCTACATAATGACTAAGATGGTTTATCCAAAGAACTTTAGACCAATTATTTCACACTTAACACAACTTCTTAATGATCAACTCTCATATAAACTCATATACAAGATACCTGCTGCATAAAAAAAAAAAAACTAAACAAGACCCTCCAAAACATTAGAAGAGCTAGTAATGGTCCCAGAGGAGCATTGAGAAATGTAGAAACAGAATGGCTTACATTACATAGATTTGCATTCATTTGAACAATCTTCCAATTTTTTTCTGCCACAAATGAAGACCAATATTGCTCTAGTATAACATGCAGCAGAGCTTGGAATTGTTCTTAATATTACTTTCCATCATGTGACTTCTTATCACCTGCCATACACTATTCATAAGCAACATTGGGTCCAAGAGAGGAAGAGAAATGAACACTTAAATTATGCATTAGGAGAAACTTAGTTTTCAGTTTGTTTGTGTTAACAAGTATATTGGGAAATAATTAGGATAATCTGATCTTTTAATTCAGAAATGGTAAAACCTTAGAGTCCATATAGATGTGTCTCTGATATCTAACAATATATCCTTGGCAATAGGTAAGCATAGGCTTGGTTTTGTTCAATTTTATAAGAAAGAGTTTTTCTGCTACTAGTTCTCATTGCAGCATTTTCATTACAATATTTTCTGAGCCATATTTAAGACATTCAAAACAAGCACCAAGTCCAAGAATCTCAGTGTCTGAAAATGCTTAGGGATCATATGACTCATTCTAAAGGCCAGAGCAAACCACCACCAACAGGGGTCCCTAGATTCAAACAGAAGTAACAGGTCAACGATGTAAGTATATTCACAGGTCAACGATGTAAGCATATTCACATTGACAATGTTTAAGAAACTTCTTATAGGTGACATCAAATATCTCTTTCTTATAGGTGACATCAAATATCTCTTTGACGAAAGTCAGGTAGGTCAAATTACAATCAAATCGTGATGGTTAAGCTATTTCGATCGCTACACACTTATGCAAAAAGAGTTACATAATGACTAATGAGTATAACTTTTTCCGAGCTTAGATCAAATAAAGCTTTTAAAATGTAATAGTATTATTATGCATATTCTCTAGCCTTTTACCATCTCACCAAAGTTGCACTCAATCTTTCCGAACACTTTATCATATATACAATTTTAAAATGAAAAAAAAAAAAGTTCATTTGAAAATATCAAATCAATGAAGTCCTGCTAAAAAGTAAAAGTACTTACAAATGGCCAACCTAACTCTGATATAATCACCTAGAAGAAGCATAAATAACGGTTCACAGAACTTGTGATTTATCTCAGAAGTCAGAACAGAGATGAGGTCATTGGAAGGTAAGAAATTTGCAGGTCATTCTTAATTTCTCACTATCATTGCGAAGCAAATAAACCACTGTCACAAGTTCTCCAACAATATCGAATGGTTTGTCTTCAACTCCAAAGCAAAATATGGGAAGTAACCAAGTTTAAGAATCTGTACAACTCCATGTGAAATAATTGCTGGAGTTTCATAGACAATTGTCAAGAAAATCATGGTCATCACACTGGCAAATTCAGACATAAAATTGCTCAAACCAATGTTTGGGAGCAGCAGGGTGGATTTTAGAAGCACGAGAAATAAAATTCCTGTTGCTTGTTGCAACCATGCTTGCAATGGAATATCTTTTGGAACAAAGACCCTTTTCCAAAATCCACATATGGAACCTATGCCTAGGCTTAATGCGATTCTCTAAGTCAAAGCACAAGAATGATGGAAAAGTGACCAAATTCTCCAATGACTCTCCCATTTCCTGACACAAGTAATGAATCTTCTGCTCCAAATTTTCAGGGTTTTGGCTAAGAATCTTGGGATGAACCGTGACCATCTTGCACACCTTTGAATACTCAATCCCAAGATGTAGAAGGCAATCAAATCTCCTTTGTAACTCATCACTTGTTCCATGCATATAAGAGAAAATATTCATGGTCATAGCATTTTCTCCAAAGCCAATGCTATGCAAGAAGTTCAACTTACTCATGTTGTGAGTTGGAGTTCTTGACACCTGAATAGCCTTCAAAAAACCTACATAACCTTTATCTCGTACCACATTGGGATTGTTCTTGACAAAACTAACCAACAAACTATGATTCCCATCCTTAATCTTCTCAAAGAACCACTCATGCAAACCCAAAGCTCTCATCACATTGGCCAGATTACACATCTTCACTGTCCCCAACGCATGAGCATAATCCCTCCTAACAATATCAACATCATTGGAACTCATTCCAAAGTGTTTCAACAGCTTCATCACATTGATCATCCCTATCTTCAATCCAGGCTCCAACAATTCGGGTCCATTTACAATCAACCGTGCCACGTCCTCTTTCTTTGCACCAAACCCACAAAAATACTCAATTGCTTGAACCAACTCCTCTTCCCCATGCTCAACAACAACACCTACACCAACACCATTGTTCCCTCCAATGAACTCCCCTATGCCCTTCCCTCCATTCAAATCATAAAACAACCTTATCTTCCTACACACCCCAACCCAATCATCCACACCATTCCCCTTCTCTTCAACACGCCCAGCCAAACCAAACTTCCCAAACAGCAACCTAAGATCACAAAACAAAGCCTCAACCTCAGCACCCTTCTGCCCATCAAACACAAAGGGGAAAGCCAGGCATATCCCCACCACCTGCACATTGCAAAAACCATACCTTTTGAACCCACAAAGCCTACCCTTCAACTCAGAAGCACCCCACTTGAACACACACCCACTCTCCACATACAGCACCCCAAGCTTGTCCCAGGGGAACCCAAATTCGCTGAGAACACAAGCAGCATCCAAAAGGGTCCCATCTTCCGAAAAGAAGAACTTGTTCTGGGGAAACAAAGACACGAACTTGGAGGGGTGGATGCCAATGCTCTCAAAGAAGAACTCAAATTCGTTGATGGGGTTGTATCTCAGGAACTTATTAAGGTTGTGGGGGTAGTGGGGAGGGGAGAAAGAACCGAGCTTGGTGATGAGGTTGATGAGGGAAGTGTTGGAGTTTTTGGAGATTTGATCAGCGAAGGCGTAAGGAATGCTTCGCGTGGCGTGAAGATAATCGGTGAGAGACTTCTGGCCCTGTGCTATGGCGAACTTCTTGTACTTCCAAGGGATCTTTGAAAGCTTTGTGGTGTTGCAAACATGGCGGTGGAGAGACATGTTTGTTCCAAACCCAGGGTTTGGTCTCTTTCTCTATCTTCAACTCATTTTTGTTTAATAGTACAATGGAACAAAAAACCTTAATATGAATTTTCATGGACCAACAACCATGTAAAATAGTTTTACATTATTATGTAATAATACTTTAAAATATTTAATACTGTATTAAAAAAACTTAATTTTTTGCGGATACTAATTTCAAAATTGATATAAATCCGACCCATCTGGTCAATTTAATTAAATTAAATATTAAAGAGTTTTAATTTATTTTCATACATAAAAGTCTTGAAATTTGTATACAAACTGTAGTTTTTTTTTTATGTAATTGTTACTAAATATCTATATATTGATAGGACTATGTTGGAAAACAATTAATCTCCATTAATCACATTTGAAGTGAAATTATTCAATAACTTTTAATAAATATGTTCTATAAATAGTTTGAATAAAAAATATATTATAAGTAATAAAAATATGTTGTCTAAACTCTAAAAATAACCCACGATAATATATGATATATACAAGAGTTTTTTTCTTCAATTAAATCAAATCTAAATTGACTTAACATGAGTAAAGAAAGCTAAAAATTGGTATAATATAATAACAAATTATGTATCCAAATTTCAACAATCCGATAGAAAAATCAGTGTCATAATCGAACTATCTATATAGAAAGATGTCCTTATGGTGGTCATTTCTTTCTGTACCTTCATACTTCCTACCTGCACTCCCATATTTATAAAAAAGTACTAAAATATTAAAATAATGTTCTGTATTTTTAATTTTAGAATGCGAAATTAAAAGACTTCTCGAATTATTAAATTCGGAAGTTAAATTTTTTTATTAATTATATTTTAAATTTTATAATCTAAAATATAAAAATTGTGTTTCAAAACATTGTGAAGAGTCTGAAACTCCCTTTGAAAATGGATATAAGAATTGTGTAACAAAGCTTCCTGTGAACTTGTTCATTGAAAAATCCTATGTTAGTGGAAGTTGAAGTTTTTTTTCTTTGTTTTTCTCTTACACAAATAAGGGTGCTCAATTAAGAAGATGAAAACGAGGATAAAAGCGTTATAAATTATACTATTCAAAAAAGGTTTCAAAATAGTATAATTCAAATATATTTCTAGATTATATAATTTAAAAATACATTTACGACTATATTATTTATCATATTATGCAATTCAAAAATATATTATAATTATATAATCCAATAATGTAAAATAGATTTTTAGATTACGCAAATATAATTACATATCTATAAATATAATCGACACTGTCAAAAAGCTATAAAAAAAACATTTATAGCTTGACACATACATATAAATGAAAGAAATCATAAAGTTGACCATGAGGAGGCTATTCTTGCAATAAATAGTGAAAAAAAGTATCGAAATTCCAATTTTTTGAAAAATGAAAAACATAATGTTTCACAAATTCGTAGTTGTTAAAACACCATTGAGAGTAAACTCATTTTGAAACCACTTGATTCTAAAAAGGACAATAATTTTTTGTGCAAAATCTTCCCTGTTGTTCTTGTTATTTGTTCAGATCCTTTAAAACAATCCACAAGCATGAATCAAAGTTTATTCTCGACTCATTTTTTTTATATATTTAAATATATTCTTTATGAGGTTCTTCATAATTAAATGGTTTATAAATTAAAAGAATCTAATTTTAATTGTTTACACATTTTTTTTTCCGAATTTAATTGTATATAAACTAATTTTAACTTAATTTTCCTTTTTACTTCTTTTACTCTTCAAATTTTTAAATAAAAGTTTTTCTAAAGAAACTGATTCATATAATATATAAATAATACGATTTAACAACAAATTTTTATAATTATTATTCTCAAATAAAAATTAAGATTTTTTATTAACAATTAAATCATATATTATCAATAGATCAATATTGCTAGTTGTCAAACATTAAAAACTCAGTTAAAATTTTATAACAACTAACATTACATTTACACGTAATTATGGAACGAAAAAGTATATTTAAGCCATCTTATAAGAATTAATAAAATTCTTTTAAAAGTGAAAATACTTACAAAACGTTTTGAAATAGAAAATCTTAAATATAATATATCATAAACGAAAAATTCTAACTATTTTTATTCACAATATTATATAACTTTTTATTCGCAATTTCCATTTTAATAACTAATCTTATATTAACAATTGTTAAAATAGACTATTTGAGAAGATTTAGAGTTTAAAATTTAAGATTCGATCCATCAAAGATTTTTTATTTAGTAAATTAATATGATTATATATATCTACTGGGAAAGTGTTATGAAAACTCATCACATTAATCAAGCAACTAAAATCTTTATAGATGTTCCTTCCTAGAGGGATACATTTCCCTCTCCTAGTGTACGATTCAAAATTCAGAATTGTAAATATTTTCACATATTCATAATTATATCAACCTACATTGTATTGATCTTTTATAAAGTTTATTCCTTTCTCAAAATTCACACTGTCTATTTTATACTTTACTTTTTCAAACATATGCTATTGATGCAAGGATGATGAAAAGTTACTATCATATCTTTTAAATTAATATGATTCACATTTTTTTTCTTATGACTATGGTCTTAATGATAAGTTATCATTTAATTAAGTATTCCCATTATTCAAAATGCATTAAAGGAATAAGTTTATTCCTTCCATTCTTTTAAGTTTATGAAATCAAAATCCATTAGAACTTAAGATATATGCACACAAACAAGCATTAAATAAGTTTCATTCATTAATATGCCATTATATGTCATTATTATCACTTAATCTAGCAAGCATTAGAAAGTTAAAGCATTTACAGCTAGATATGATCATGCACTCAAGTTTCAAGATTACAAATTATTGGCTATAGAATGAACACTACAAGTTTTCTTGTTCACCTAAAGTCCATAGTAAATAAGACTTTGAAAGAAAAGGACCTTATCTTGTAATGAGCATTCAAAAATGGAAAAACTAAACATGTAAATTGACCCATGTAACTTATTTCTTTTTTGAAAGGGTATAAGAGTGTAAATCAAAACATTTTTTTTTTGAACAAAGGTTTGTCTTCTTATTGTGATGAATTAGAATAAACTAAAAATACAAAATTTAATTTTATCAAAACTAGCCAATTTGTTAATTATTCTAAAACTGATAATTTTATAATTACGTGATATTTGTATCATATAAATTTGGACCTATCATGAATCTTATATATTTTAATATAAGTTTTATAACTTTCACGCTAGATTATGTTATGATAATCGTTCTAAAATTATTACGGTGATGATTAATTTCACATTATACAAAAGATAATTATCATACATTAAATATAACAAGATTAATTCATGATTTACTTAAAAAGGTTATTATAGTTTCACATCTTCACTTAAAGTGTCAACTATTTGACAATGTGATGATGACTTGGCAACAAATAATAATATTTAATTATAGAGTAGTTAGAGGCGGAAAGTTGAAAAGTAAAATAGGTTTTTGAAAAAAAAATTGTATTGACATTCTCGCACTCTCGTGAGTCTTTATTTGTTTTTTAATCTCTCTACCATTATTCTTCTTCAGTGTTCGTTCTCGTTTGCGTGAGGGTAACTTTTGCAATAACATGGATTGTCATTTTCGTTTCTCAATCTTTATCTGTCGTTGAGTCTATGTGGGTTTCTCAGTCTCTTTGTCATTCTTCTTCTCCGTTCGTTAGTTTGCGGTAAGGATTTCCTTTACGATGTCAACATATTGTCATTTGTTACTGCAAAGGATGTGGAAGAAAAGGTGTGGTGTGCATAATGACTTCTAAGTGAACCAATATGGTTGATTATGTTAAGGGTTTAGGCATTTTCTATGTGAGTTTCAATGATTTTGAGAGAATGTATTGTTGTTTTAATTGTGTTATGTAATCATGTGTGAGTGGAACAAAAGGCAAGAGTTGAATTATGTTGTGTCAGTCTTGAAGTTATGCAGTTATGCATTTTTGCGATAATTAACTAATTAATTATTATTGTGACTCTATTTTGTGGTGACTTTTGTCTACGTTTTGGAACAGAAGTTACTAATATGCACAAGGAATTTAAGATGAACAAATATTGTTTGTTTTGTTTGTTGTATTGAGATAATGTATTTGTGTTTTGATTTTTGCTTTGGACTAATGTGTAAATGGGATGAAATCCAACAATTTTTTATTAATGTGCATTGAGTTTATCCATTACTGAATTAAAGTTTACTTGATGTGGTGAAGTGTGTTGGTTTTTGTAAACAAATTTGCAATCTCTGTGCCGTTCATATTCTCCATTGGTTTGTTATCGTTTGAGGTGAGGGTATGTTTGTCTTTCATCTTCTTCATTTGTTCGTTCTTGTTTGTAGTAGTTTAGGGTTTATGTGTCTTTGCCATTGAGTGCGTGAGTTTCTCAATCTTTTTTCTATTGTCATGGTCCAGGTCGTTTATTGTTTGAGGTAAGGGTTTAAAGTAGTTGTTCTGGTAGTATGGGTTTATATTTTGTTTTAGTGAACATTAGTGTTACTTAGGGGTTTTGATTTTGGTTTTGGTTTTGATTTTGATTTGAGTTTGTATTTTGGTTTTGGTTTTGATTTTAGTTTGGTGTGTGGTGTGCACAATGACTTCTAAGTCAACTAATATAGTTTGTTATGTTAAAGGTTTTGTCATTTTGTATGTGGGAATCAGTGAATTTTAGAAAAAGAAAACTGTTGTTTTTATTTGTTCTATAATCATGTGTGAATGGAGTGAAATGTAACAATTGAGTTATGCAGCAATTAATTATGCCGTCTTTGAATTTAATTTATGCAATTATGAATTTTTGCAATAATTAATTAATGGTTATGGTGGTTGCATTATGTGATGACTTCTATATGTCTTACTAATATGCACAATGAATTTTAGATAAACCAAAATTGTTTGCTTTGTTTGTTGTGTTGAGAGGGAGTGTAAGAGTGAGGAAAACTTATTGTATTAGGTGTTTTGAAGTCCTAGTGGAGATATATATTAATTTCAAATGTAATTATGTATGTTTGTTCATTTTACTTTTGGCCTACTTGTATTTTATTTGAATCATTTTATACAACTTAAGATTGAAGTTGGTGACCTAATCCATATGTTTTCCGATTAAGAATTTTGAATTTTATGTGACTCATTCTTTTTATGGTGCCTTTTATATCTTCGGATGAAAGCAATTATACATATTTGTATATGTGTCATGCCTAATCCTTTTGATATTGGGACTCCAGAAAAATATATTTTCTAAGCGAGAGTTTCCTTTAAATGATTATAAAAAGTCAAGAGATGAATTATAAATAATGTTGTGATAAACATATTCATAAGTATTGAATTATTCTTTTATGGACATTATAATATTATTTCTTAAAATATTTTGCACACGAATCTAAACGGTTAATTATGGTAAAATAATTGTAATATGGGAATTATTTGTGAAAATATAATTCTTATTATTTTAATTTTTTTTTTACTTATTATCATTTTTATTGATTTCATGATTATATTTTCATAAGAAAAAAAGTAAAGTAACAAATTTTT
>Ga0209700_106104_pt1 | contig 19227 bp, 7 predicted proteins | sample SiratroredBW_FD_187528 | JGI IMG/M metagenome (GOLD analysis project Ga0209700, IMG submission 187528) | Root nodule microbial communities of legume samples collected from California, USA - Siratro red BW (SPAdes) (version 2) | ecosystem: Host-associated > Plants > Roots > Nodule | place: USA...
ATATATATATATATATATATATATATATATATATATATATATATATATATATATATATATATATATATATATATATATATATTACTTGTACATTAGTGATATAAATTGAATAACGTAGAATTACGTCATTAATTGATGTAATATAAGTCTTTTATTTTAAAATAAAACTATAAAATAAGAATCTCTTTACATTTATTAGAGACAATAATTAATATACATAGAATGTGAAAAGGTTTTATGACTTTTAAAATTATCATCACCAATAATTTTGATCTAGATATCATATTCTCTTTTATGTATCTTTAAGTGAGAATGGAAAAAGATATTTCAGCTTTTAATAATCTCCATAATCTAAAATCTTTTATAGTTAAAAATAATAAATTCATAAATTAATCTTAAAGTAGTGACAATAACAATAAAAAGACATCATTAAACATAGATAACATAATAATAGAGTTAAACATAATAAAAGACAAAAGTGATAACACGAGAGAGAAGACAACAACAATTACGTAAAAGGAGAAGATGACAATAGTTGTGGAAAGGAGGACATGACAATATTTAAAAAAAAATAAAAGAAGCAATGTCCAACAAAACTTGTGAGAAAGATGTTAGTGGTCAGTAGTGACAAATTAAGTAGACACATAAAAAATGACTAAGTTAAAGAGAGAAGAAGTAAGAAAAATTCGTTACATAATATTGTAAAAAAAAAGTAAGGTAAAGGCCCAAGTGTGTGCCTAATAAAAGAGATTCTACATACAGATGTAGAAAATCTATACTATATTAATTTGTTGTATAATTGTTCTAATATCTTCTTTCTATATCAATTATAAAAACAACTGATGGAGAATGCAACCTAAATATTTACAAAATTTATACCAAGTGTACTCTTATATCAATTTCTCATAAACTAATATCATAATAACCACATAAACTCATACTTTTACAATAGTAAAAGCACCAAAGCTATAACAGCATATTAAGACCATTTATAAAACTGATCAAGAAACCCAATAAAACCAAATTAGTTTTAAGTGATTAAATAAATTATAAGATATGTATAATGAATTTTATAATACATTATGTACACATTTTATAAGTGTACTATGTACACATTTATGTAAGACAATTAGTAACATGGAGACACATCTACAAGGTATGTGATAACGCTTATTGCTTAACATAAGAAGGTTCTTTCATTTCTAGCTTTGAGTTGCTTTTTTGTTAATTATTTTCAATTGGTGTGATTTGCTTTAAGTTCTTTCGTTATTTCTAGGCTTCTTTGTTGGCGCTCTAAATGCAACAAATTGGTATGAGAACCAATCTTCGATGTCATTGCAAGAAAATGAGTATCACTTCCAAGATCATTAAGTTCAATGAGAAGAATGTTTCCACTGTTTAAGAATCAATAAAGGGTTTCGCTTAAGGAGCAAGGCCAATATACACTACTTTCCTAGAATACATGCTATCGAGCAAATGGAGGAAAAATGATGAGTGCATGGATAAAGGATAAAAAAGGAACACTAACAAGTTATGAAACAAAGTCTAAAATAATTAAAGAGACATGAGGGTATTGGAATTACCTTTAGGGGTGACCCAGTGTACTCTAGAAAGGTATTCTGATTCTGCTTTGTTGTAGAATTTGACGTTAGAAAACTCAAGATAGGTTACATGCTCAAATTGGAGGGTTACTAGTTGATGCAGAATCTCCAAGTCGAAAGTGCAAAACAGGAATCAGAAACGTCTATGATAATGGAGGAATGACTTGGGTTGTAGGACCGTTCCACTCAAGCTTCAAAGAGTGACTCTTGGATGAATTCTTGAGTGAACGTGATTATCAAAAGTTTATAGAAAACTCGAAAACGAAAACAGTTAAAGAAAAATACAAGAAATAAAGATAATACTAGGAATTAGAACAACATCTACTAGTAAAAAAAATACATTTGACAGCAGGATATCATCATAGTTAAGAGGAAACCGCAATTAAAAATAACGCAGTGACATTTTTGAAATTAAGTGCAACCATACCACCGCGATTGTCCACAACAACCGCAATTGTATTAACGTTGTAGGAGATACCACCGCGGTTGGAGTGAGAACCGTGATGGTAAGACATACAAATATTTAAAATTAAAAAATTAAAAGGAGATACCATCACGGCTGTTTAAACAACCGCGCTGGTATCTGCAAAATAATTTAAAAATTATTTTGCAGGGAGATACAAGGACGGTTGTTTAAACAACTGCGGTGGTATGTGGGATATAAACGCGGTTCACACTAACAATCGCGCTCGTATATCCTCTTTTAGGTTACCCACGCACGCTCACGCATCACTCTTGTTCTCTCTCTCTCTCGTGGTCGTCTTCCCTCTCTCTCGCACAACCTCATTCTCGCCTCTCACCATTGTCCTTGGCCGTTTCTCGCCATCTCACTGTCGTCCGTCGTCGCCGTCTCTCGTGGCCTCCCTTTCTTTCTCTTCTGCTTTTGCCGCCACCCCCGCCACCACTAAGAAGCGCCTTAGAGCACGTTCAACGCTTCTCAACGCTTCTACTTCTCCACATTCTTCATTCGAGGTTCGTTGTTCTTCATTTTCATTTTGTTATTCATTCCTCTCTAATAAGTCTGTTGTTCTTCATTTGTAGGGTTTATATAGCTTGGTCCCAGAATTTTGTTCTTCCAGCTATGATAGAAGAAGTTAGAGTGCACGATTTTCTGTTAATGGGCCTACATAGAGAGAAGGCAGATGAGGAGACGGTGAGGGCCAACATGGTGTACTAAAATCGTCGGTTGTATATCTTTTTTTTTGCTATTTCTGTTTATTTTTTACGGTGGTTCTTCTTAAGAACTACTGTGGTATGTTACACTTTCCATCGCGGTTATACAACTACAGTGGTAGCTTTAATACTTTTTATCGCAGTTAGATCTATCGCGGTTCCAGAGTCGCGGTTGTAAGTCTTGTAGAACCGTGGTTAAATGGGTTTTTTCTACTAGTGACCTTACGTCACCCAAATCCATGAGATAAGCAAGATGGTGATTTGTCACTTGTGACCTAGCCCACAAGATAAGAATCAATGTTAGGAATTAGGAAGAACCTTGCGCCACTCAAATCCATGAGATAAACAAGATGATAAATCACCACTTGTGACCTAGCTCACAAGTTAAGAAACCTTAAGAGAGAAACTCTCCACTTCCCTTTGATGAACCCTGATGCGCCATTAAGAGATAAGCTATGAAGCGCCACTCTAGAATAAGCAAAAGAGAAACATCACTTGAAATATGACATATTCAAGATTTTCCAAAAATTTCTTTCACTTCAAATCTGTCAAAATGAGTACAATAGGTGTCCTTGTATAGACTCATGGTGGAAGAGGAAGAGACATGTTCATTTGTTCCCTAAGATAGTGGAAGAGGAAGAGACAAACATATTCCTTTCCTAGGATAGTGGAAAAAAGAATAGACAAGCTCATTCATTCCCGAGGTCCAAACTAAACATAGAAAAGTAAAAGAAAACATTATATATATATATATATATATATATATATATATATATATATATATATATATATATATATATATATATATATTATATTTTTTAGATCACATCATCCTCTCCTTCTTCAATAAAATTCATCCCGAATTCTAGTTGAGTTAATCTTCAAAAATCAAAGTTGTCCTCCAAGTGTTCGATGAAATACCTTAACCTCTTCCTGAATAATACCCAAAAGCTTTGAATGTATCAAAACTCTAATGCCAAATGATGCGGAATCCTCAAGTCAGAAGTGCAAAACAGGAACCAGAAACGTCTATGATAATGGAGGAAGGACTTGGGTTGTAGGATCGTTCTACTCAAGCTTCAAAGAGTGACTATTGGATGAACGTTATATTCAAAAGTTTATAGAAAACTCAAAAACTAAAACAGTTAAAGAAAAATACAAGAAATAAAGATAATAATAGGAATTAGAACAACACCTTACACCACCCAAATCCATGAAATAACTAAGATGGTGATTCGCCACTTATGACCTAGCCCACAAGATAAGAATCAATTCTAGGAATTAGGAAGAACCTTGTGCCACTCAAATCCATGAGATAAGCAACACTACAAGAAAAAGTTAAATTATCAACGAAATTTTATCGACAGAATTTTATTCGTCGGTAAAATATCATTATCGACGATTTTATTGACGGATATCATCTGTCGCTAAATTTATCGATGGATTTACCGATATATTTATTCTAAATCCATCAGTAATTACTGACAAAGTTAGAAATCCGTCGGAAATCCATCGGTAACTACCCATGGACTCAGAAATCTGTCGATAAATTTACATACAATCAATTTATCGACAGATTTTGAGTGTTTCCGATGGATTTATCTCGTCGGTAATTTTTTTTTTTTGTAATGCAAGATGGTAAATCGCCACTTATGACCTAGCTCACAAGATAAGAAGCCCCAAAGAGAAACTCTCTATTTTCCTTTGATAAACCCTGATGTGTCATCCAGAGATAAGCTATGAAACATCACTCTAGAATAAGCAAAGGAGAAACATCTCCTGAGATATGATACACTCAAGATTTTCTAAAAATTTTCTTTCATTCCAAATGTATCAAAATGAGTACAATAGGTGTCCTTGTATAGATTCATGGTGGAAGAGGAAGAGACAGACCCATTCCTTCCCTAGGATAGTGGAAGAGGAAGAGACAAACTCGTTCCTTTCCTAAGATAGTGGAAGAGGAATAGACAAGCTCATTATTTCCCTAGGTCCAAACTAAACACAGAAAAGTAAAAGAAAAAATTATATATTTTTTTTATATTTTTCATATCACACATCACTAGTTTGTTGAAAATTCACTCTCCAACCAACAACAACATTGTTGACCAATGAAGCAAAATATATAATGTTAGCAATGACAACCAAGGAGAGGATATGGTTGAATGGATTGATGGATAATCTATGTTTTGCTAAGAAAAGACAATCATCTTCTATCATATTCTTAGTGTGATATTTTTGTAAAGATCATGTGCAATATGGTAGGATAAAACATATTATTGAGAGATATCACTTGCTTCATATTGAGGAGAGGATTAGAGCGAAGAAGATTAAAAATAAGGTGAACATAGTGAATGTCTTTGTGAAGTCATTCATAAGAGAAAATTCATGCATAGTTTGAACTTGTTGAACGTTGACTATTGGTAGTAATTTTAGAATAGAGTAGTTATAATTCAAGTTAGAGTTTTGTAGATTTTTTCATGTTGAACACTTTAGAAGATAAGTCATGTTATAGGTAGCATCAATTTGAAAAGGTTTTTAGGCTAAGTTCAAGACGGGGGTGAATTGAACTTTCAAATATTTTTGTAATCTATGTAAAGAAATAATGGAAAGAATGAAAGTCCTTTATCAAAGCAATCAATTGTGTGAACTTTAAATGCACAATACAAAACCGATTAATTGAACCGCAAAAACAATTGATTAAAATACACTCGTAGAACAGCACAACACTAAATCAATCAATTGAAAAAAATAGAAACAATCAATTGAATTTTTCTGAGGAGAAACAATTTTACATAATCAATCAATTGAATCAGAAAAATAATTAATTGAATAGAAAAATATACAAACACATTAAGACACTCCAAACAGTAAAAGAATAAAAATTGTGAATGTGAAATTTTGAGATTCTTTAAAACAAAAATCAATCAATTGAAACTCAAAAAAATTGATTGAAAGACTTGAAAAAAAAAACAAATCTTCAAACTGTAATTAATAGAACAACAAACACAATCAATTAAAACTAGTTCACAGAAAGTCAAAGATAGAATTCAATCAATTAAACAACATACTCAATCAATTGCAGAACTTTAAAGAATTACAGCAACAATAGATACAGTTGATTGAAACCCAAAAATAATTAGTTGATTTTTTTCAAAAAAGAAAAGTGGCACAAATCAAATTCACAAAGTTTATAAAAAATATAATATGATACTATAAAGAAATCACAAAATGACAAACACAATTTCCAGAACCACAGAATTATGCAGAACAGAATAGGCAAAGATGCAGTGCAATGAAAAATAATTAATTGAAAGCCAAAATCAATTGATTGAATTTTTGACAGAATTGAGAAAATTGCACAAAATCAAATACGAACCAAGATAAGAGTCAAGAGAGAGCAAGAATACCAAGAATTATGCTGGTTCACTCTTCACTCAAGAGCTACATCTAGTCTCTTTGCGAACAAGCAAAAAAATTCACTCAAGAATACCAAGTTCAAGCAATACAAAATACACTTGCACCTTGCAAGAAACCTTTTGTGCCCTACATAAGCAATACCTCTGAATCCTACAAAAAATACAAAAACAGTGCAGAACCTTACTGCACACCTACAAATGTAAACCTTATACAAATTGTAGAGAAACCACTCACAAATACATCAATTATAAAAAAAAAATATATATGCACTTTACAACACTTTTGTGACAGAAAACTTATCTCTAATGATGCAGAACCCGACCAACACGTTTTTCACTAATGAAGAGCTTCAAAATCTATAATCTTGATCTTTCTTTAAGAGAATCACTTGAATTCAATAGACACACTCACTTCTTTGATTATCACTAATTTTCGCACTTAGAGCTCTCTCAAAATTGTTCTCTATCTGTTTTGTATTCTTTCTATTAAAAAGCGAAGCCCTCTGCTGTTTTAAAACCAAGACTATTATAAAGCAGAACAACAGGCCGCAATTCAATCGATTGAAACCAAAAATCAATCGATTGATTTTTCTCAAAACAGATTTTTCAGCAAATTATTTTCGAAAACAATTGATTGTGGTACTTTGTAAAAGAGGTTTTCGAAAATGATTAAGTTTCACTTAGTCCCATTTGATTATTATTAGATTTAGTGGATCTTTAAATCTCTTTCAAGTGGGTTAAAATGCATGCTCATGGTTTTAAATCACATATCCACTCTCACATGGATACACCAAGGATTAAACAAATCTTCAAATGATCTTCATTCTTGGTCCAAGTTGACTTCATCAAATTACATAGCAATTGTGGTACTAATACAATTATCTTGTGACGTAAGTCAGATAGGTTGAATCATAATCAAATTGTGACATTAAGGCTGCTACACTTTTAAGAAAGAGTTAAGTGTAAGATATCGATCCAACAATTAGTATCAGAATTAAGGTCACAAGTTTGAAGAGAGAATTAGAGTAAAGAAGATTGAAACTAAGGCGAACAAAGTGAATGTCTTTCTGAAATCATTCCTAAGAAAAAATTCATGCATTGTTTGGACTTGTTGAACGTTGACTGTTTGTAGTAATTTTAGAATAAAGTAGTTATAATTCAAGGTAGAGTTTTGTTTGTTATGTTGAACACTTTATAAGATAGGTCGTGTTGTAAGTGACATCAATTATCATGTGACGTAAGCCAGAAGAGTTGAATCACACCCAAATTATGACATTAAGGTTGCTACACTTTTAAGTAAAAAGAGTTAGTAGTAAATGCTCAATCCAATAATTAGTATTAGAGTTAAGATCACAAGTTTGATTCCCAGTTAAGCAATTGTTGAGGGAGATTGTTGTAGGTTACATCAATTTTGATTCTTTACAAAACAATTATTAAAAAAGAGATTGTTGTATGTAACATCAATTATTGCATGACGTTGGTCAAATCACAATTGAACAATGATGATATTTAAACTACTATACACTTTTAAGTAAAAAAAGTACATTATAATTATAAATTATAAAAGTATAATCAAACATTTAATCCAATAAATTCTCGATTAGTAATAGAAATTATCTAATAAAATTATCTCATAATTATAGATATCATTTATTAAAAAGTCATTCGATAACGTAAGTCTAATTGTATTGTGAATTAATAATTGTTTATATTATTTGTTTTATTAATTTCTTTTGTCATTTTAGCGAGACTCTGAATATTCATAACAAATAATGATAAAGGTAATAATTATAATAAAATTTGTTAATAATGATAAAGGTAATAATTATAATAAAATTTGGTGAACAAAACTAAAGATATCAACTATCATACCATACTACCTTTTAACTTAACTTTCACTTAAAATAAAAAATACATTACATTGGTGAGGTAAAATCAACACAAAATAAACAAATAATATTTTATGGATGTACCAAATTAATAATTATTAAAATATATTATAATGATCCTATAATGTAACCACCGTACTGGTCCTTAAATTTAAACACAAAGTAAGATAATAAACTAAAATAAGTTATTTAAACAACAATTTTTGTGATGCTTAATGTGACGTGGAGTCTACAACAATAATTTCAAAAAATATAAAACATTAATCATTTGTCAAAATTTAAGTGAACGGGTGTGATAATTGGAGTGACCAAGTCATTACGTAGATAGTGTTGTCTATAAATCCCCAACTATTGTCACAAAAGTTAGAGGTCATTCTACGTTATTTTGGAGATGTTCATTAGTGGAGCTTCCTCTACCCTACCAAAACCAATAATGCTTTCGTAATTACATTTACCCAAAAATGCTACCAATTAAGCCAACTTCGGTAAGAAATAAGGTGCATATCCATCCAATCATTGCCAATAACTTTGCCCACGCGTGATCGAATCATCCATTCCGCTACTTCAAACCAAAATGGAAATATACTTCATTATATTTATCTTACCATGAAAAGGGAGAAAATATGCGAAGAGAACAGTAAAATGGTAAAAAAGTATCAAAAACAAATATAAAATTTTATGGTAAAAATATTATAACTAAAACAAAAATGCACTTTCATTATCCTTGCAGTTCACCACTAAATAAGGCTGTGATGGGAAAGTACACTGTCTACTTTGCCATTTTATTGTCAATCCAGCCATCTCCCACCTGATCACACATGGGTTTACAAACTTCTAGGCAAAAAAATTACTATAATATTAAAAAACACGCTCAGTCACTTTATTTTCTACAGCCACACTAATCTCTCTCTTTTCTTTTTTTCTTTCTCAGTGCGCGTGTTCCTTCTATCATATTCAAAAAAATGATAAAAAATGGAAAAGAGACAGTGTAATACATACAAAAACAACAACACCTTCTTGAGATCGATTTGTATTTACTATTCCCACCCGAGGTCAGCAACACAACCTAAACCTACTCCTCCTTCTTCATGACTCCGACCCCTCATTACACTCTTCGATCCAGGTTCGATAAATGATTGGAAAGTCAAAGGAACCAACTTGGTTGTCAGAAAAGATGTTTAATTTCAGCAATAAAGAATCTCTGGAGATTACCAAGCTTTCAGCTCATAATTGTTATGGAAGGACTATTTTCAACCATCAGATTCTGAAACCCATTTTGATCTTCATCATCTCCCTCATGCTTATCCATATTCTCTCTCTCACCATGTTCAGACGATGACTCACTCTGCACCTGTTCTTGCTGCGCTTGTCTCTCTTCTTGACTTTGACTCTCCATGATATGCATCAAGAGCTCCTCGGGCTTCAACTCCTTCCCAAAATCATTCACCACCCTCTTAGGCTTCTTGCTGTACAAAACCTCCAGGTGGTGATAATAGGGGCAGGTTTTGGAATCCTCAGGCTTCCTCTTGTTCTTCTCCTTCATCCTCTTGAAATACTTGTTTATGTTCTCCCATTTCTCTTTGCACCTCTTCGCACTGCGATCGTACCCAAGCCCCTTCATGGCCGTAGATATGTCCTCCCAAAGAGGCCCCTTTGACACACCGTTACTACTGTTATTGTTCCCTTCAAGTTCAGTCCTCAGCCTTATCAAAGCCTCCACTTCATCCTTCGGCCACCGCGAACTACTCATGTGCACGAAATTCCTAACACTCACATTATTCCCACACTCTCGCTTATCCATGTCACTCACATCACCACCACCTCCATTAGCACTAACATTAATATTCCCACTTTGTTGCATGTCCCTGTGGTTGTCGTTTTGAACCTGAATTTTCTCCAGCAACTGCACCGTGCCTTCCGCTTGGGCGAACTTCCTTAGAAAAGCAAGAACCACTTCATCTTTAGCCGCGGTGATTGCGCGTTCCTGAACCAGAAGCTCGCGCTCTTTCCTAATCATGGCCAGCTCCTCCTTCTTCCACGCTTCCTCCCTCGCCACTCGGTCCTTCTCGCACTTCTCCAACACCTCCATGAACTTCCTCTGCAGCGTCTCTTGCTTCTCTATCACTTCCCTCATCAACCCCTCCAGAAACTGCGTCAGCTTCTTCTTCTTCCTAAACCCCTTCCCCGAACACGAAGTCGTCGAACTAGAATGCTCCCCCGCGTAAGCACTCACGGAACACGGAACCGCATCTAAAATAACATCAACGTTGTTGCCGTCGTTGATTTTGTTGTCGGGCGCGTGGGTTGTTGTTGGTGTAGTTGTTTCTGGGCCGCTTGTAAAAGGAGGGAGAAGTGAGTGGTGCCCTTCTAAAGCTTCCAATTGCTCGAAAAATCTATAGGTCTTGCTACCGTTGGATTTGCCACAACGACCTTCCTTGGTTCTCCTATGGTACTTGTAAATGTTCTCGAATTTCTCCTTGCACTTCTTCGCACTCCTGCTATATCCTAGCTCCGCTAATTTCCTGAATATACAAAATTTTCTGATTAATTCAATGACGCAGACAAAAAGAAATCGTTCAGCTTAACTACGTCTACCTAGAATGTATACTGTATCGTACATTTATGTGTAACATTAGTATTACTAATTAAGGAATAAGCTTGAGAATAATGGGGATTGGAGGGGAAAAGGAAAGAAGGACTTACCTTGAGACTTGTTCCCAGAGAGGGGCTTTGGGGTTTGTATCTCTGAAAGCAGCGTCCATGTCAGCCCTTATCTTGAGCAAAGCCATTGTCTCCTCTTTAGGCCACCGGCTCGCGGCGGAATTCCGGTCACCGTCTTCGCCGTGCTCCGCTTTCAGCCCCTCAGAGAGCGGCGCGGCGCCTCCCTCCGGATTCGCAAGAGGGGTGTTCGGTGAAGTAGAGATTTGCAGCATCGGTTTCACAGAAGTTACAGCTGGGAAACACTTGAGGGTGGGGCAAGAGAAAAAAAAAAAAAAAAAAAAAACAACCTTGGTGAAACCCTGTTGGGGAAAAAAATGAAGGTACTGTAATAACTGGAGTTTGTGTTGAGTGTTTGTTTTGATCTAGGGGATTGGAATTGTTTGTGGTATTTCAAATTTCAAGGGCTACTACCATACCATATTTACAAGTTTAAAAAGGGCAGCATTTTGAAAGGTGAATAATAATAAAAATAAAAATTTAAAAAGAAGTGAAATGGGATGAGATAGATTCGATGGAGGTAGAGGTAGATACATGGCGGCGTGGCATTGGTTGATGCGTCATTACTAAATTTCCCACTTGTGTAAGTTTGACCTTTGCAGCGAGGGAGGCAAATTAAAATTTGACAGCTAGGGTCAATATTTGTGGGCTTTTTTTAGGGTAAAATGGGAAAATTTGGTGGTGGGAAGAAAAGTGAGTTTCTTTTATTGTGTGGTAGTAATGGAGATGGGTTCGCAAGGGAAGGCCCACAGAGCCCACATTCTTGTTCTGTACGTTTCTGCCTCCCCGCTGGCTTTGCCCCACGCCACTAACAACACAGCACAATTACGTGTGCCGTAAACTTATGAGTTGCCACCACCCCGCGTCGGTGAAAAACAAAAATATCCTTAACCTCCTCTCTTCTCTCTCTCTTTTTGTTTTTTTTCATTTCATTGCGCCAATTGGGGCACAATTGGGTGTCACTGAACACCAATGCATGAGTCTGGAGTTTATGAGTATAATAATTGACCAGCAATAATAGCCCCTTCAATTTCATATTCAAATTCAAAATTATTCCTGTTTGTTATATGACTTGGAAGGTTAAGTTCGTTAAATAACGAATATAAACGCGTACGCGTAGGTAGGTATGTGTGGAAATGGACAATGAACGAGGTTAATATGCAGCGACAAAAAATAGTAAAGTGAAGGTTTTTGGTTTTGTGATTACTATAAGGTGAGGAGATATTTGAGGTGAGATTGGATAGGAAGTAACCTTGTATGATTGTATAATTGATGGTCTAACATATCGGCGTGGTGTGGTTTTTGATTTTAAACCATTATTATTTTGTTTGGTTTTTGATTTTGAAAATGGGATCCATGGTTACAGTGGAAAACGACAGCATTGATTCATCGCCAATGAGTTGCGTAAACCGTTGCAACACCCCTCACGCGAGGAGGTCCAGTCTCGTCGTTTTCTTGAGGTCTTTTTCCCCTTTTATCTTTATCACCTCCTCTTACCATTCCACTGCACACAACACCCTATGCAATTCTCCAATCCATTCCGTAAGACAATATTAACTACAAATTCTACATTTAAACATGATTTTTTTTTTACAATAATTTAGTTTTTTTATTGTTTCTATTTGTAGTTTTCTTTTGGCAATTGTTCTTGACATTTTCAAATACTTTATAGTTAATTAGTGTTATGTAAGCATAATTTATAATAAAAAAGACATGTATAAATATAAAAAAAATATGGATTAAAAGAAAAAGTGGCATATATGTAGGTATAAATAAATACTTAACAGTTAATTATAATAAATTTAATTTCAAGTTAATCTAAAATAAAATCTCAAATGACAAGAAAATCACTTTTTTTTAAAAAAAATTTAATGTATTCTTTTAACTTCTTATCACTATTTTTTCTTTATATTTTAGATGGAAGGTGGTACTATCTACCTTATCATATCTTATATGATTAACTTATAACTATAAATATTAAATCTTTTTAGCATACCTTTCTTTAAAAGACTCAATAAATAATATCAAAACAAACCGTTTATTTTGGATGACCGACTTAAATAGTGAAAATAGTATCCTTAATTTGTGGATTTTTTACACTGAAAATCTTCTTACTAGGAATTTAAGTAAGGAGTTAAACATAAAGGATAACACAAGAAAAATTGAAACAAAACGGAAGGTCCTAGTTAAAAAAATAAAATAAAATCAAGAAACACCACAAAGACTAATTTTCCAAGACAACAAACTTAAAAACCATAGCTAATTCATTCGGGAAAAAATAAATCGGTGGAAGAAAATAGGATTTAGAAGCACAAATGGAAATTTCAATTATTTCTTGGATTTGTGTCCTCAATTTGAAAACGAAAAAAAAACCTCTGAATTTTGCTTTAAGAAAATTAATAGATTTGAAGAATGAATGAAAAGAGAGAAGTAACAAAGCAAGTCGGTGACGAGGCTTCTCATCTTCAGCGACGGTCGACCACGCTCCTCTTCATGGCAAGACTCAACTGCAATGCAACCCACCACCTAAGAACCTAATGCATCCTAAAATTTCCATATAAATCAATTATTTAATTTATAATAACTAAGTTTATAATATAGATAGTTTATTACATAAATTGAATTAAATTATTTTATTTACACTTATAAATTAACTATTTTTTAATTTTAAATTTAATTATTTTGAGTGGTTATTTATATATTTCTATCTATGGAATAGTATAATATTAATAAGAAAATATTTAATTAAAATTTAGAATTTAGTTTTAAAGTATTGTCTTATTAATAATTTTAATATAATTACTTATTTTAATTACAATTTAAATGTCATATCACACCATCTCAATATTTTGTTGTTATTTTTTTAATTTCATCAATTATTTAATTTCTAATATCGTTGCTATTTTTCTAAATAATAAAAAAATAAAGAAAAATGGATCCAGACCCATTTCTTCCTTAAAACTTATGGACAAACCCAAAGAAAATAAAAATGTCATGCTTTAAATTTTATTATTCATTATATACCTCAAGTTATTTCTTAATTCTCAACCAAATTCTTAAATTTAAAATATATATATATATATATATATATATATATATATATATATATATATATATATATTTTTTATTTTTTATTCATTCATTATTATTCTAAAATAAACAAGAGAAGAAGACTTTTAAACAACTTAATTACTGAGTTATTTTAGTTCTAATTTTTCTCATTCTTTCATTCTCATTACACGTTACTAAAAAATTAAAAGAGGAGAGTTTCTATTCTCGTTCCTCTTTTTCTAAATTCTCATCTTGTTCATTTTTTTTTTCTCCAAAATTCGCACTTCTGCATCATTTACTCAATATAATTGATCTTAAACTTGAGTGTTCTACTATATTTATACTATATTCCTATATTTTTACTATATTCTCTTTAACTCATCTTGATTGTTTTCATTAGAGGAAAGTTTGAATAAAAAACCATCACTTTTAAATATCATTTGAATATAAGTTTCATTGAAATAGTTGGAGTTGATTCTAAACCTTAATTCCTAAATGTATGAAATTTTAAAAAAATTGTTGATGTGTTGTTTCGGTTTGATCTGATATAACGTTGCTGTTGTAATTCTAAAGTCAAAAATAGATTATCTGAGTATGAAAATTTATGGTTTGGTTCCAGGTATGAAAACCTATGGTTTGGTTCATGTTCATGAATCAATCAAAATCAAACTCTCTAACAAAAGATATGATTTAATCAAGTTTTGAGCTTTTTTGAATTCTCAGATTTATCCTTATGTGTTTTACAATTCCGCATTGAATGTTGAGATTCTAGGTTAGATAACAAATAAATAAAACTAAAAAACTATGAACTCCATTAACTTATGATATGTAATTTATTTTTTTTACATATTAAACTGTATATTTTGCTAGGTATTTGACCTTTCATAAATTATTTGAAATTAATATTGTAATTTTATTTATTGTTTGTTAAATGATCTAGGTTATTGAAATATTTTAAAATGTCGAATTTATGGTCATTTTGTTATTAATATTTGTTATTATGAAATCTGTTTAATTTTTGGGAAGATGTCTATTTTTTTAGTGTTCAAGTGTTAAAAGATATTTTCTGATATTTGAATATGTTTGTAATTACTTATGGCACAAGAAATTGAAAATGATTTTAAAAGGTATGATGGACTTGAGAAGTTGGAGGGTGGTGAAATTATTTGAGATTTAATTAAACACGTTTGACTTAAAAGTTATTATAACACTGCATTTTAATATACCTTCTTATCACAAAGGGTTCTATGTTGTATCTGGAAGTATCAACCAATTGGAAATGATTCAAAATATGCATAAAACCACATTAGTAGAGAGGTATGTTGACAATATTTTGAACGTTATCATTTGTAGTTTTGTGCATATGCATTAATTCAGAATATGACATTAATATGATATAAAATCTTATTGAGATGCATAAGATTGTTTATTAGAAAATAATACATAGTAGTTTGATAATTGTGAAACTATTTGCTTTATAAAATAATTTTGTTGTCAATCTTTGGAAATACTTTCAGAAGATACACGTGACAACATTATAAAAATATTTTTAGTTAACTAAGTATGTTACGTTACTTGTCTCTTTAAGTTTTTAGTACTTTGAGAAAGAGGTCATGCTTTTACTCAAGTGACAATCGAGTTTATAATTAGAGTCACGACAGGATCACAAAATAATTTCAAAAACTATGAAGTCACCACTAGTATTTTGTAAGAATTAATAGGCTAAAAAAATATAAAGAGAAGGGTGAATGAGGTCAAAAGTTTCCTTTTAGAAAAGTTATTACTTTCACAAGTCTTTTATTTGTGGCTTTGTTATGGTGTAAGGGTTTGATCTTGTTCTTATTTTGCAATCACCTTGAAAAATGCTTCACCAAAATATTCTAATTTTCATTTTCTAAATTATGAGATTCCTGGTCTTTTTCATTTAATTTTTACTTCATCAATGTAATTTTAGAGTTACACCCATTTTCTTTTCCCTTTAGTATTCCCAATTTTATCTCATGTTTTGTTAACATATCAATAAACGTAGTTATGTTTATGGAAGTGAAATCTCATGGTTCTAAGATGAAAAAATGTGGCTTAAACACTAACAAAATACATGGCTTATTGTATTAGGCTAAGGCCACACTTTTTGAAAATACTGTGGGTTTTGAGCTACGTCCACAACTGAATACATCACAATTTCAAAATCGTGGTCAAACTGTGGCCTAAAGTTACAACCACGGTTTTTTCACCTTAGGCCACATTTTTCATCTGTTGTCTAAAGTAAAAAATGTTGTAGTGTGACTTTAGGTTACCTATATGTAGTCAAAATCTTGATATTCAATTCTTCTTTACCAAATTCTTTTTTAGCACTAAATGATTCACAATATGTGTAAATCTTTTTTACATATATCATATATGTTTTTCCCTTGAAATATTCTAAACAATTTATATTCTTGAATAAGAGTATTATTCTTTGTATAGTAATGGGTTCAATATTTTCGAATTTTACTTTAAGAATATCACACATCTTCTTTTCCTTTGAACATATAAAAACATTATATAATCCATCAAGTTAAGAGGGAAAAAAATTAAGATTTTCATTATAATATCATAGTGTGCACAATTATTCCCATCTACAGTCCAACAAATAAAATCTTTAGGAAATTGAATACATTATCAGCAATTTTGGTTGGCATAAAAAGACCACTTATTGTTACATTCCAAACACTAATAAATAAAGAAGATGTAGTAATTGAAGCTCTTTCAATAAAGGTTTGGAAACTTTCAACCATTTAGGATAAAAAAACAATTTTGAATAACCATAAAAAAAATTGTGGTAACCAAATGTAAGAATTAAAAGGTTGAACAATTCTAATAGAAGGTGAATTGATTTAAGAGTTTCTTTCAAAAAAATCTATCACTTTCAAAAAAAAAGAATTATTAAATCAATTAACACTAAATTTTAGAAACAACCTTGATAATCTTTTAAGTATGAAGAAAATATAAGAGAAGTAATATATATATATATATATATATATATATATATATATATATATATATAGGTTTTAGAACAAAATGTACATCTTGAATATTTTGGCTATGTGCTTAAATACAATAAGCCGAGAGCTTGAAAATCATAAAGTAGTTGAGTCTGACAAATGTTGATCAGATCATAAATGCATATGCTTCGTTTAACAAATGATAACAAATGATAAAACATTATGTCAAGTTCCACTTCATCTGATAAGTTAATTAAGGATTATTCATGTGATAAGTACAAATCGAGACTTCAGGCTAACACACATGAAAAATATTCCAAAGCTTAAGTTTGAAGAAACAAAGAATGTCTTCTACGTCTCTTCCATGAAGATTTATGCCAAACAACAACATTCAAAATCTCTTGGTGTACGAGCTAAAGCTGCAATGACCACCAACTTCTCTAACACAACTATTTTTAACTAGCTCATTTGTTTATTCTGTATGGTGTGCAATTTTGACCATTGCTTGATGTAAAAGGATATCCTATTAAGAAATATAAGTATTGTCAGCTATTAAACAGGTTGTGTGAAGAAGAGAAGGAAATTTAATGTTACATGTCATGCATTTAATGCTTCTTAACTTAAGAGCTCATTAGATGACAATCAGAAAGAAAGAAGTAGTTCAAAGCTACTCAACAGCTAAAAAAGAGAATATAAGGGCTACTTTTCACAAGTTTATAAGAAGACATGTTTCGAATAGAAGAATAAAGAAAGTGAACCATCATTTTGCTAGTGTTAAAACTCTCTCAAAAAACTTTGGGCCCTAAAAGTTTTGTAAAGAATATTGTTTGTGTTTATTTCACCGAATTATACTATGAGAGAGTCTAACCTCATATACGTCGAAAGATGCTACTCTCTTTAGTGAACTAAGCTTGTGATCTATTAATCATCCAAACCTTGTTGGTAAAAGTCAAGAGTGACTTGTTGGAAAATATTTAGTTAATTAAGTCATAAGTGACTTGTTAAAAGAATACTTAGTTAATCTTGAAGTTACTTGTTAAAAAAATACTTAGCTAAGCTAGAAGTGACTTGTTGAAATGACTTTAGAAATAATACTTATATACTTTACATTGTGAGTCTGTCCAGTAAAATTTTGACTGGTTAATCATAAACTTGAAGCGGTCTATATGATCAAACTAACAAATATAAAAATATTGAATATCTTTTTTTTATTTAATCTCTTATATTGCATGTTATATATCTATTTAACTAACTAAAGAATGAAGAGAAAATTGGAATCAACCTTGTAAAAATTCTTAACTTTATCCCTATATTCATCTTTATATCATCTAACAACATAAATAAAGAGGATATAAAAAAAACTGCAAAACTTTTAAAACACATTTAAACATTTTCTTTTTATGTTATTTCTAATATTTCACAAAAGAAAATTACCTTATCTAACGATTTATAAAAGAGTAAAAACTATTCTTCCTAAAAAAAAAAACTTGTAGACGCGACTTGATTTAATAATATTTTTTTATTGTTTATATTCAAAACAACTGTTTCTAAAAATAAGAGAATGTTAAAGAAATGTTAAAAAAAATCCTTTGTAAAGTATTTAATTTAATTTATTTCTTTATTGCACTTTCTATTTTAAAGAAATTTTTATATTTTCTTCAAAATCAGAGTTAATTAATCATTATACAAGATGATGATAATTAATTATTTACGTAAACGATATTTAAAAATCCTTCGAATAAATTAATTATTTATTAATTATAATCTATTATTTAGATGTGATAATTGATTATAAATTTGAAATAATCATTTATCTATCAGCGCATTTATTTTCTCAATGGATTATATTGTTTAATTAATTAAATTATTCTTATTATTTTCAAAATATATTTTTGAAAAGCATAAGTATTTGTGAATCAATTAAACCTTTGAAGTTAATGCAATCAATTAAGAAGGTGCGATCCAATGCATATATAATAAAAAAATATTAAAAAAATAAATTAAATACACATTTACATCATCAAAACAATTATGTACAAAATTCAATAACTTTATGATCAACAAAATTTTCCTTAACTTAAAAAAAAAAAAACACGTTGCAATCAAATACCAAGCGCGAGAAATATAGCCGTTACTTCATATTTACTTTGTCGAACAAAGTATACGGAGTTTGATTTAATAAGATAAAATATTAGTCCTAAACAGACAAAATTATCATTTGGTTAGACATAATTCGTCGTCTGACTTAATAGTTTATTTTATGCATTTTCTGCAAAGATTAATAAATGATATGAATTATAAGTTTTATAACATCACTGACTTTATGATTAATAATTATATATTATTATAACTTTTTATTTATTTATCTGCTATGTTTTAATTTTAAAAATATATG
>Ga0209700_106106_pt1 | contig 19220 bp, 10 predicted proteins | sample SiratroredBW_FD_187528 | JGI IMG/M metagenome (GOLD analysis project Ga0209700, IMG submission 187528) | Root nodule microbial communities of legume samples collected from California, USA - Siratro red BW (SPAdes) (version 2) | ecosystem: Host-associated > Plants > Roots > Nodule | place: USA...
AAATATGTCTAAGTGATCACTTATATGAACACACACTGATGTGAACCCCATTAGGAATAAATTTCAAAACCCACAATAAAGAGAGTATTTGAATGTCCCAAGATTCTTAAGTATTCAAATTTAGGATCATTTACTCGGAACCCCTATATTGTAGAACACAACAAATACCCTAAAGTATGTAGAAACGTCAGAAGGTTGATTAACTCTTGATAAGTTTGCAAGTTCAATAAAGAATTCAAGAGAAAAACTCTCACTTCTGAGAAATTTTCATAATAAGATTCGTATTTAAAATTCAACTTGTTGTTAGCTTCTAAAAGCTGACCTGACTTCTCATTAGCCCAAAAGCCTCCAAATTTAATGCAACAACAACATTTTGACACATTTTCAGATGACTAATTAATTACAGAAAAGTGGGGAATAGGAAAAACACAATTTACTAAGTATGAGTATTTTGAGCCCTATGAAAATTAATCAAAATACATCAAAATAAAATTTAAAATTCGTCCAAAATAATGCTTGAGAATTTAACCTCAACACAAAATAGTCCAATTACATTTAAATTAAATCTAGTGCTACATGTGTTGTGGGTCCTTCACTTCAATTGACTTGTTTTTGACCCAAATATCTTTCATTTAATTCCTTTATCAGTCCATATCGAATTAAGAACGTGATCAGGCTTAAATTCAATCTTAGACTTTGTTTGTACTGTCAAAATATCTTGAACCAGCCCAATCAACGGCTTTTTCAATTTTTGGGCCCTTGACCTGGTGATTGGTCCACTTGGAATTTGCAAACATCCTTTAGATTGTTTATTTGTGCAGGTGCTTGAGGTTGGATAAACTTCAGCTCTTAGTTCTTATCACACACACATATTTCAGTTCAAGTATGAATATTCTATACAAAACTCATCCACTAAAATTGTGAAAAAAAATACTAAAATCAACATTTAGAAAAAAAAAAAATACTCGATCAAATTCGTTGTTCTCGAATAACTATAAAACCAACGTTATTAGAAAAGAATTAAGAAATTTTTGCTATCCAAAAACGACATCCTATTAAAATAAATGGTATAAGAAAGATGATAGAATGTTTAAAAGTAATTGAGAAATCCATACTTAAGCAGCAAAATCCTAATAATGAGGATGATGTAAAATATATGATGTCACATGTTTTAAGGAAAGAAAATAGTATAGTTATCCCAGGTTCATTTCTTTCCACTCATGTTCCTCATGAGATAGCTTATAGTCTTCAATAAATCAACTACATATTGATACATCATTTGCATTAAATGTTATAATCTAATTACTTTACATTTATCTCATTTTATTTACAAACTTGATCATATTTTAAAAGGCCTGTACTTTTGTTTACTTTTTCCATGTTAAACCTCAAGATAATACTTGAGAGGAAATGAACCATTGATTGAAGAAATGTATAAATATTAACAGATTTTTTATTTTTATTTTTAACTCTATTTAATCGTAATGCTTGCAAGTTTTATTTTAGTATACATTGGACTACATATATCACTTGCACATTGAAACTTAAAATAATTTACATTGCTTTTACTTAAGAAGGTTAAAATATTAATTTTACAAACTTTTATTTGTTTAATTATGTATTCAATTATTTTGTATGTTTCACATTTTACAAAAATTATATTTGTGGTATAAAAGGAGTAAGTCATATTTTAAGTTATATTATGTAACATAAATAAATTTAAAATATTATAAGATTTGCCTAAATGAATAACTAAAATTTAAAAAATATTATAAATATAATTTAAATGTACAATTACATTTTAAACCAATTTGAATATGTTGTCTACCATGTAGTTTTATGAAATTAAGATGTATATCAACAATATATAAAATATTGCCTAATATTGAATTTTTTGCTACAATAGAAAAGTGTTATCTAAAATATAGGCATGTAGAGAAGTATTGTCTTTACGCATGACAAAATTCTACAAAAAGTAGTCTAAAAAATAGACAACGCTTAAAATGTATTATTTAAACATTATGAATAAAATCATTGTCTAAAAGTTGCCCATAAAATATGGTTTCTTGTAACATAAGACAATGGTTTTCTAAAATGTGTAACCCTAGAAAAAAAACTGTTGCCTATAAGCAATACCTACGATCACATACTCCACACTTGAAAATTCATCATCAAAGTGTTGCATCAAACTTAGGCTACATTTTTTCTAACTTTAGATTACATTTTTTAGTTATTGTAGCAAAAAATGGTGTGGTGTCAAGTTTAAAAGTCATTGAGATATATGTTGATTATATTATATAATAAGCTTTTAATATAGATTATTTTTATTTGATTAAGATTATTAGATGGAAATGTAATTTTGAAACTTGTTTAGTATGTGAACAAAATTAAGTGTTATAGTTGTTTATTTTGGAAAAAATGAAATTTTCACTTAAGTAAATATTTTTAGCTTAATAAAATTTTTTTAAATTTTGTGAAGTTTCTCTTAGGATAATTTTTGTTCAAGCAAAAATGTTTAACGCAAGTGAATATTTTCAAGATTATGTGAAGTTGCTTTTGAGACAATTTTCACTCAAGGAAAAAAGTTTAAATTCAGTAAAAATTTCTAAAATATTGTGAAGTTTCTCATGGGACAATAAGTTTTAAATTTTTTTTGTGTGGTTGCTTTGAGGGCAATTTTTGCTATGGTCAAACAAAAATAAAAATGAAAAAACTGAGTTGGATTTGGAACAATTTTCATCCCATTGAAGAAGAAAGAAACTTCTTTGGTTTTAAAAGTTTATTACTTTAATTGGATGAATAGGAGGATTATATATATGTACCAATAACGTTGAGAATGATATATGTTTAGATCATGTGTATGAATGTATATGTGTATATTTATATGATAAGTTGTTAATAATGACACATTAAATGAAAATAAATGTGTGTATTGTTTATGTGATTATTTTTATGAGATGTATTTTCATGAGATGTATTTTCATGGAGGGAATATTTTATTGATATGTTTAGATATCGTGTAAGATATCGTCCCTCAACTCATATTGGACTTATTTAGAGAAAAAATTAAGGTGGTGAGAGTAGAATGATGTTCTTATGACTTAGTATATCGTGTGAAAAATAAATGTGTTTAGTAGATCATATGAATTTACACGGTTACTGAAGGGAACATGTTCCTATTATATAGCTTTGTAAGTAAAGACAGTGTGACAAATGCATATCTCTGAATCTAATTTAACATGTGTAAATTCAATTATTTGTGATATTGAAGTCTATTATTAATGACATGAGATATATCTAGTTGAGATGAGAGTTAAAACACTTGATCCAAATATATGCTTAATAAATCTATGGAACGTATATCCTTGAGAATGTATGGATGATATTTGAATGACTTGTATAAATTATAAAAATATATGTATATGGTTTTAATATTTTCAAACATGTGAGGGTTTAAAATATTAATCTACCATATTTAGTGTACTTATTATTGTTTTTATTTATTTTTTTCTATAATAATAGTGTGTCACATGAGAATGAGATAATATTGAAAAAAAGAATCTCACTAAAAAAAATTTAAGAAGAAAGAAAAAGGATATATATATATTATACACTCTATTTTCTTTTCTTAAAATATCTATTTCTTATAATTCTCTATTAGAAAATTTACTCTTATTAATATTAATGTGAAGGTCATTATGATGATAAAAATTAACTAATCGAAAAAATTATATTTAATTTTTCTTCACCTTTGTTTCTTTGTTTTAACTAAAGTTTCTCTCTATCTACAAAATCCTCTCTCATTTTTTTTTTAATTTTCTTACTCTTATTCTCATATGTTTACAAAAGCTCAGCTTATCAGACCAAACCTTACCTTATGTTTTATAAAAACATTCAGGTAAGATTGAAAGAAAATATGTACATCAAAAAGTTACTAAGAGAACTTCTATATTAATAGTACAAATATACATATTAATAATGATACCTTCATTAAATATTTTTAATTAAAAAGTAATAATTTTCTAATAAATTAATATTTAGTTTGTATAGTTTTTTTTTTAATTTAGCAAATATCTATTTGTTCTGAAGTATTAAAAAATTTAATTTTTAGATATATTGAATTGGACAATGAATATTTTGAAGATTATTTTCATTTGTGTAAAATTGCTTCAAGAATGAAAATGGTTTAAAAATACTTAATAGCTTGAGTTATGTTAGTGTTTTCTAATGAGACGGTTTGGAATTATTTTCGGCGATAAGTATTATGAACAGCCACAAAAGATAAGTTTCGGTGTGAGTATTTCAATCATGAATTTATAAATTATTATTATTATACTTTTACCGAAATAAAGACATTCCATACTTCTATAGTTTTTAACAAAAATAAAATTAATAAAAATAATTACAGTTTATGTCAAATGGTGAGTTTGACTTACTTTATTTTTAAATAGAAAAAGTTATATCTTAACTATTAACTATATCTTTTAAATAATCATTTAATCCAACAATTACATAAAATAATAATGGATGGTTGATAATTTATTCTCCTATTTAAAAATGGGTGTGATTAGAGTGTTTTATAATCTTGTGTAGTTACTTTTAACTTTTGAATGTTTATTTTTACTTTTTAATTTTAAAATATATTTAATGATGCAATATAAATATGATATGTATATATTAAATAAGAAAATTGGTTTTTATATTCTTATATATTACTATTGTTATTATATTCATTTTAATGGCAAAAGCTTTTATCTATAAACTTCAAAATTATTATATCAAAATATTGAAATATAATATATTTATTATCATATTTAAACTTTTTGTGAATAAAATAGGTGAACGATAAGATTGAATTATATATTAAAATTCTTTTAAAATTTTTAAAACATTAGCATTTTATTAAACCAGTTAAACAATGTTTTAACTAACTTGAAGGCATTGTAAATTTTTTTCATAAAACTTAATCTACAGAGTATCTGATTAAGTTTTATTAGACGAATTATCACAAGTACAAGACTAATATTCTTAAACCTTAATCTATTATAGATAAAATTAAATATTATTCCAACGGTAAAATGCTGTTAAGAATGTTGACCACAAAATATTGTTAGGAATGTTGTCATTCCTAACTACATTAACTACATTTGTCAATCTAATTTTTTGAATCACAAAAATATTTAGTAAGGTGAAATAAAATATAAGTCCAAACTTAAAAAAATTAGTTTGACGACTTCTTAAATAGGTTCGTAAAATAAATAGAATTAACCATTAAGTATAACTTTGACTTAAACTTTAAAGTATATTATTCCTAAACCTTTAATTTAATTAAAAATTATAGTCATGAATCCCTTTCTTTTGGACTTTTTTATGTGGAAATTACATTTTAAGTTAGGAAACTTGTGATGGAAGGGGCACACGCGAAAAATGTTATACTTAAAATTAATTTCTACGAAATGCCTTTTTACAAAACTTACCTGGATACCTTTATTCAAAAGTATTTGTAAGAGAACTAAATAATAGATAAACGAAAATCCATTTTTTTTCTAAAATAATGTCAAAAACTTCACTGATTGATTTATTTCGTAAAATAATTTTAGTTTATAAAAAGTTTTATAACTTATTTTTCCTTTTTTATAGACATTTAACAGAAAAGTACCTTTCTCTCGTAATTGTCTTGAGAAAATGAATAGGATAAAAAGTTTTATTTTTTTCCACATATAGATAACAAAGTAATGTTGTGTATATTAATAGAACTTTATAAATGGTTGAATTTAATTTTAACATTATTTCATATCTCATATTTTACAATTAGATTTTTTTTATCAAAATTTATTTCGAATGTATAAAATATTAAGCATGGAAAATAAAAGTATAAATAAACGGAAACACAAAAATAAACTTGAGGTCATTTATCAATTCAAAAAAAAAAAAACATTAAAACTAAAATCATATTATATATTTTATTTATAAGATACAATTATATATTATTAATTTACTCATATTTTTCTATGTTACGGTTTTTCCTTTATCTCTCGTTTTGCCTTCTAACAGCTTCCTCGCTTGCAGATATTTACAGAAAAAATGGCGACACCAACGTTCAACGCTCTTCCTTCCTCCGTAAGACTCGAATTGCCATTTCTTCTTCCGTCGAAGCTCAACAAAGCGCGTTTCCCCTCGTTTTCGCTTCCAAACCCTACGTTCCGTCCCGTTATCTGCAGAGCCTCGGAGTCTTCCGTCGTTCCACCGAAGAAGCGTTCTTCTAAGGACAGAAACTCAAAGAACAACAACAAAAAGAAAAAGAATAGTAAGAGCAAAGCTATAACTACCGATTCCAACTCCGTTTACAATCTTGCTCCGCTGCCTCCACTTCCGACGTCACTTCCCAAACCTCCGGCGGGATTCGACGTCGACGAACGCGGCAAAGTTCTCAGCGCTTCCATGGAGCGACTAGCCACTCTAGTGAGTTTTTTAGGTTTTACTTTTGGATTCAATTAAAACGTAATTTGTATAGAACATGTGGTTTTGCATTCAAAAGATCTGTTGTGTTGTGGTTATGGACAATTATTTCCTGTCATTGTGCAATTTTGGTCGCTGAAATTTGATAGGAAGGCTGCTGACATTGTTATATATTGGAATGTTAGGGTTAATTCTTTGTTATTTCATCAAATGGTAAGATTTTGATAATGTACTAATATTAATCAATAGTTGAAATATTATTTAATTATCGTTAAACTTTTTAAAAGTCATTAGAACTAACGACAATTATGGTCTAATTATGTCAAACAAGAATGTGAGAAATGTGAGCTTAGGGATGCATAGTATACATGTTAAATGTTCACATTTTTTCAGAAGAACACGAATAACCTAATTTGTCACGTTTTAGGAGTGTGACGAATTATGAATGACTTGGTAACAGGTTGATCCGGCTAATAATCTTCCCATAGAGTGTGTTGTAAGGAGAGAGTTCAGGAGTTCTCAAGGAGACGACTGTTTGTTGCTTTGCCCTGTTGACATGTAAGTAAAAGGTTTCTAAATACTGCACTATGCTGGTAATCTGGAATTTTGATGACCAGTCTTTTAATTATTTATTGACTGTAGATTGGATTTTAACTGCAGGCCTGTCCAGATAGTGAAGCACACAACTAATGGATGGTCGGATGTAAGTTTTCATTTTGCATTCCATGTCTCAATTTGTTTATATATTGTTGACTTGACCTGTTCTCAGAAACTTAAAAGCGGGTTCATAATTAATTTTGATATTGGTGTAGTCTCGTTGTCAAACTCCTGAACTAATCTAAAATGTTCACCCATCTTCAATAACAAAACCTTATTGCTTATTATCTTGGCAAAATTTATTTTGTTTTTATTTCTTGATGAAGCTTCAATCCTAACTCAACCTGTATTATCGCCAAGCATTACATTATAGATAGTCTCACGCCTAGATAAATGAGGAGGTCTGAATTAGGCAATTGACATATAACTTAAAGCGTTGTCAAATCTTCATGAAATTGGTAGTTCATTTAATTGTGTTTTGAACTTTTTTTTGAGAAAACACCGCGGCGTCCTTTTATTTGGTCCAGCCATTGTTTGGTGAGGAAAGGTTTTCTTTGTATTTGAATGTTTCATTTCAATTCTTATTTTATCTGTGCTTTAGGTCAGTGATGAGGAGCTTGAATCTATTCTGCCCAGTGCTGCTTATGCACTTGCCAAGATACATTTGTATCTGGTTAATAGTGGGTATGTCTGCCTTTTATTATGACTCAAAGTGTCATAGAATTGTGTTTGATCACTAAAATTTTTTGTCTGTCCATATTAGATACTGTTATACAGCCCGTGGTGGTTTTTGTTACTCGGAAGAGGACATATTTGACTTTCATACAGGCAAGAAATTCTTTTTTTCTGTTTTCTTACTACAATAGTAATTTCTTATATTTAGATAACACAGAAAATATTCTGGCCCACAAATGGCTGTTAATGTTACAAAGATTCTATATAGTTTATGGGGTGCTATTACATCATGAAATTTAGACTCTATCTTTAGTGTATGCCCGAAAGCATAAGAATGGTTGAAGGAAAGTTAACTATCATGCTGTGGTGCCTTGAGGTCATGAACTTAGCCCCACATACCCAAGGGACCCTGGCCTAACTAATGGGGTTCTAAAGTCTTCTAACACATGAATAAGGTGCAATAATCACAGTGATGAATTCGCACTTGGAGAGGTGCATAATAAGCACTGCCATCTATAATACATAGGGGCGGTGACTGCAGCTGTTAGAGAGCACACAGCATAAATAGGTGTGGTACCATTTACACACATTTTCATGCATGGGTCGTGCATAATCAGGCTTTCGAAGGTCTCTTTAGTCTCTCTCTGGCTTTATAGGATTCCTCAGCAAGATGTGTTCTCTAGGATTAAACCTTTGGAATTTATGGTGAAAAATACGTCCATGTTGAAGATTGGTCTTGTTTGTACATTTCTCTTTGGTTTAAAAGCCACCTTTCTCTTTGTTCTATTCCTTTCATATACCCATCATAATTTTGGTTAATTGTTTTCAGGGAAGTTACTCTTCCCTTTATATAAAAATGAATTTGCTAGCATACAAACTGAAATAATAAATGGAGTTGCTGAGCATTTCTTTATCGCAAATCTGTTTTCCTGTCTATTTTTGTGACATTTGGTTGGTGGCTACTCCTTAAGATAATAAATTTTCTTACAACCATTACTTTTAGATATTAACAGTTTGTTAATTTTCTCTACCCATTACTTCCACAATTGTCTGACTAGTTTCATCAACACTAAATTCGTAATACATTGCAATGCTGACAATTTTAAGCTTTTGAAGATTACTTGTTTATCTCTCGTATTCAATCTTCATGTGTAAGTTTGGTCAAGAATTTTTGTTTGGTAAAAGTATATATTTCTTACATGCCTTTTTATCCATAAGAAAATGGCATGTCTTCTACACTCATTCTTTCACTTTGTCTACTATTGTGTTTCTGATTTTGATATGGAGAAGAAAATGCTTTACATACACCACTCCCATTTTCCATTTCCCCCAATTTCCGTGTTTGATCTTATTAAATTGATTAAATAAAAGGGTAATATCTAGGCAGATACTATCAATTTATTGCCCAACTTTGTATCTTCACTGTAGTATGCTGGAGTCAAGATCAGCTTATGATAATTCGGGAATGGTAAAGTGATAAACATGCTGCAAAACATTTTAATTGCATGTCTAAAATTAATGGACGATGTTTCCCATTCTGCAGATGCTGAAGGGGACAGCTTGCCAACTGAAGGTGTAGAAATTGTAAACTTCAACGTGGTAATTTTATATACCTTCTATTGCGCAAATATGTTTGCCTTTAACAGAAGCAAAACTTCCCTGTTATTTTTTGCTTTTCTGGAATTTGGATGTTTTGACATTTATAAGCTATTTGACATGTTTAGACTTTTATTCTTCTCTAGTACACTCATAATAATGACTTACTTTCTGAATGATTTTGTATACATTAAATATTCCATTTTTTAATCAGAGTCTTGCTAACTTAGACTTGAAAATGATAAATGTGAACATAGTTATGAAGAGGAACAAACAAACATGTTAGTTTGTAAAAAAGCCACACCATCCTGCTTCTTTGTTAAAAAAAAAAAGCCTCGCGTTGAAGTATGTCTGTACCTTGTCTTTGTAGGTACTGTCCCTTGCATTAATTATTTTAGACTAAAATACCCCTAATTATAAAAGAGAGGTTGTACTCGCAAATAATTACTTCCTCCTACCATCTTACACATATTTTTGAGAGAAAAAATCTTGTTTCACATTATTTGTTGTTTTACTGAATCAATGATATGATACATAACGTTTATTTTTTTCCGGTACTGTCTTTAATCAATATCTACAGTACTATGTATCAATTCTTATTTATAAGCAAAAAAAAAAATCACATTTTTTTTTTGTTTTCAAATATAAGAAAGTTTTAACTACCTTTATTTAATTTACTGGTACTTTCTCTAAAATACCCTATCTTTTATTAGTGTTTGATCTTTGGTTACACCATCATAATGCGTACACTTTGTTTTATGGGAAGAATATTTTAGGAAAAATAATGAGATTAGTAAAATTTGATGTAGATAACTAATTTCCTTGATCTATGTGAAGTTAGTTTAATCCCCTTATAAACGAGAACTAAGGTAATAGGATTATTGTACAATAAGAGTAAATGAGTAAGTAATTATAGGATTATCTATGGAAGTTACACAATGCTTTCTATCAAATTTATCCCCTTATCAACGAGAACTAAGGTAATAGGATTATTGTGCAATAAGATTAGATGAGTAAGTAATTATAGGATGAGTTACATAATGTTTTCTATTAAATTCATTATATAAATTGAATTCCTCAATACCTGTTTCAAAACCTCAATTGTCATATAGAGTGGAACGAGTAGAGTAGAAAAAGAGAAGAATATTGATGATATAGGTAGTTTTGAAAAAAATATAAATTTATGAAAATTTATTGCTGTCAACTAACTTATTTCTTAAGTACTAATGAATTAGGTAATGTAGTCTTAAGAATAGGAATGAAGGGAGTCTAACTATACATCTATTATTTTATTTATTTCTTGATGGTATTGCTGAGAGAAAAGTAATTATTAGTACTTCTTTCCTGATGTTAGGAAGTGACAAATAATTTGAGGCAGAGTTATTTAAAATTTAAAAAATAAAATGAGATGGGGGGAAGAAAATTTTAAATCTCAAATAGGAGATACAGTTTCAATCTCATTTTAAATGGTTATCTTTCCAATATTGTAATAATTGAGTAGGAATAAAATATTTCTGAATTGCTTTAGGAAATTCTTAGCTTGAATGGGTTTAACATGAATTACCGTCTCTAATTTCAGGAAAAAATGATGAAAATAAATAAGAAATTTTCACATGAGTTTCTAATTTTTAATAACAAACTTATATTAAATAGGGGACACTTTCCAACAGCAATTATATTTATATTTGCTTGTTGTCTTGAAGATAATGTTGGTGAGTAAACTTGTTACCTGGGTATCTGCCGCACCTAATAATATTGTTGTCTTCTATTTCTGGGGTACCTCAAATTCATGCCTTAGCATAGTTCACACTTGGCAACCGTAGAAATTATAAATCATCTTACAGCCAGTGGATGGTTGTGTGGTCTAGTCATGTTAGCTTCTTTCTGCTATTAATCCATATTGTTTATGACTTTTATTTTTTTTATACATATATAGTTAAGGTACTTTTATATATTCTACTAAAGTGACCTCTAGGCTCTAGCACTGACCTAATGGAAAAAGTATGGGTATCAAAAAGCTAACATGATACATACACTAAGCATGCTTATTTATATCAATTTGCTGCAGGAAGAAGAATACTACATGATATATACACCATCTGATCCACTTCTTTTTGTAGCCATAAAGGTAAGCTTCCCTGTCAAGTTTCTTAAAAACACGTATTTCCTCTGTTGAACGATTGCCACATTTCATTTTCCAATGACGTTTTTTCTCTGATCAAACTAATTCTATGGTCGATTTGAGTGAAAACTGTTCAAAATACCAATGTGAATATATCTGATTAGTATGTGAACCAATATTCAAAAGCCAAACGTAATTAAGTTAGTCTTTCACTGCAGGATCAGAATGGAATTTTGCAAATTGCTGATGATGTAAGTTGGCACTTGACGCTACAGAATTTGGTCGCTATTTCCCATGTGTCGCAGTTAATTTGGCAATTTGGTTTCGCAAACAATTAAAACTTCCTAACAACTTCAGACTGTCCGTTTAGTATAACGGTCCTTTCTTTGCTTTGCACTGGTGTATCATATATTTAAGGATGCTTAATGCACCCATATTAAATGTTAGTGCCCGAATATAGCGGAAGGGAAATAAAATTTATGCTTTCAAGATCACAAGAAGTTGCTAATCTCAACTTTTGTGAACAGGAACTGCTTGAAGATCCTGCTATCACCAGCGCTATAGATGAAGAGACTGAATTTAATGCCTTGGTGGTGTGTGGTTATATTCTTTCGAAGTGATATTCCTTTTGGTTAAGTTTGACTCTATTTATTTACGTGGTTTGCGATGTCTTGCACGCAGGAGGAAGAAGCTGCGCTCCTTGACGGAATATTGGGTCAAAGATAATCCCATATTTACTTTATGCAATAGAGCTGCCCACACTCCCACCAATGCTTTGCTTTTAGCGGGTTCATTTGCATGTTGAAGAAAGAAGCTACTATTTGTAATTTGTGCCTTAAGCCGGATCAAAAAAGTTATCCAACATAGAACAAACAGGCAGTTAGTATTTTTCCTCTGGATTGTCCCGGCTGGGTCTGTTTGCATATCAACAAATATCTGGGGATAGAACGGCTCCTATGTCTGTTTGATCAATTTTGTATGTATGCTTACTCATTATTTTCTGAGTTTAATTTTGATACATTAATTTGTAAATGTAATTTTTTTATCATGACAAATTATGATTGAACGACAACTTAGAAATTTACATTAGCTAGTGCTTCTAATAGTTATGAAATCATAATGCATATAGAAGTTGAAGTGCCAGCAGTGGTGGAGCTGTTATATAAGCTTTTTCATCTTTTATTTTCAAACCACGTAAACAGAATTGAAATGTTCTTGACTTCTCATTTTTATTGACAGTTGGTTTTTCATTTTCTTGATATTCCATCATCTTGTACATATATCTAGGTGGCAAAATGGATTATGTCTTTATTTGGATCGTGGGCTATTGCTGCATGGTAAAGACTTTGGACGAGTTTTTCGTGCACTCTAATACCTTCTTCTTGCACTCTCATACAAAATGTGAAATGATAATTATAATCTAAACTTTAAAAGTGCAAAGATTAAATTAGCCTTTACTCCTATATCTGGTTTTCACATTCGAAATCTCTATTTTCATCTATTTTTACTATTGTCTGAAGCCTGTACCGACTGTTGTCTTCATCCACTTCACTCTATACCAGGTACAGATATGTGTATTTGCATAGCTGCTGTGAGGAAAAGGCATCCGCTCTACACGTTCAGCATTCATTCACAAATTCAGCATCCGTTTGTTTCCATTCTTCCAAATCTTCGATTAATCCTCCAAACAAGCAATATGTAAGTAATTTTTGGTGTTTATTAGCAATTAATAAGTGATATTATTGATTAGAGTAGTTGATTTGGGATTTGGAGCTTTGTCGACGACAAGCAGATGAATTTTCCGATTTGGGATCTGGTTCTGGTTTTGATTTGGAAATGAGAACTGGATGACACCCTCATCCGATTCTCATTTTTTTGCCAATGTAAATCGGATGGGTGTGCCGTAGGAGAAGTTGTGGAACTAAAATTTTATATTGGGGTGAAGGAACTTGTCAAGACTTTGTTTAGATTGAGGGTAGAATAAAAAAAAAAAGAAAGAAAGAAAGGAAATGAGAGTGAGTGCCAAAGGAGAAACCACTTAAAGAGGTTGAACAATATTAAAGCAGTAAAAGAACAATTTTGAAAAGCCGAACTCACATATATATGAGACTATAGTGAAATAATATCCAAACAATTGAGACAAACTAGAAATTAAAATTAATAAAGAAGTAGGCACACCAAGGAAAATATTAAGGGAGTTACTAGAATAGATCACGAAAACAAAATGAAACTTAAGAGATAATTTTTTTTTCTTTTATTCAAGTTTTTTTTTTCTTTTTTTTTATCTTTTGAAAGGAGTATTATTTTTTTAATGTATATCCAAACTAGTTACACAATTGATAACACAATCGATGTATATCCAAACAAGTTAAACAATTGATATACATGACTATTAATCACATGTAAAACTTGAATTTGAAATAAAAGAAGAAACAAATATTAAAATGTAATGTCCAATTGAATCTTAGATAATCAATTAATATGAACAAACTTCAAAAAGAAGATATAATAGAAACTTAACTCTAAAACTTGTTAAAAATATAATAACAAATAATAACTCAAAACTAAAAAATAAAAACACTCAAAAGTACAAGCAGTATTCAAATTTAAATTCAATTTGAAATAAAAAAAGTGAAACTAAGATAATTCATGACAATTAGAGCTACACATGAATCTATATACAACATATTAATCATTAAAATCAAAATTACTCAAAATTAGACTAAATCAACATACTTAAATTCAAAGAAGACTTAAAGAAAGTAAAAACAACAATTTAGTAGATAGAACTCATAAAAATACACATAGATGGTTCATGATGAAGGAAATGAGTGTGAACCAAAATTTAGAAACATAAAGAAACAATTTAATGAAATGAACTTAAAATAAGTAAGAAATCATGCAAACAACACGACATAGACAAGAGTAAAAGAATGATATACTTATCTCTTGAAGAATCATGACTCCAAGTACCACATGACAAAATTTCTTTTTGTTCTAACAACTTCATTAATAGAGGAAGGATGGATATATGTAGAGGCTTGGATCAAAGGATTAACTCTCGAGTAGGGAAGTGGTAGAGAGGTTTCCTAAAAAAGAGGTGGGGCTAACTCTCAAGAAAAAAAAAAGCTAGGAGTAGTCGTGAGAAAGTGAGGTATCATTTTAGTATCATAACTCTACTTATTAAAAAGTGAATTTTACAAAGGGTGGAGAGTCTTATTTACAGGGATCATGGTCGACCAAGGAGAGAAGAGAAAAGAGAAAAATTCAAAAAATTCAAATTTGAATTCTCTTATTTTGAGGTACATAGGGGAGATCAAGTGACACTTGTCTAGTCATATTTTTAACATTTGAGCATTTGCTAAGAATGCTTCTTGCATATGCCTCTGTATATCTAGAACCAACCTAGGGTTTTTCTTGGACTTGGAGGAGCCCATTTGAAACTCTACTAGGTCTTCCTAACCTTAATCTAACCTTACTTTACTAATGACCCATGTATAAGCCCAAAATCATATATTACTTGACCCAAATATAAGATCTAAGTGTCTTATACTATTTGTCCCAAATATAAAGGTTCAAAATATCCTATATTACTTTGTACAAATATGTCACATGCTAAGGTTGACCCATGTTGATAATAGCTTGGGCCAACTAAGGTCATTTGAGGCCTAATCTTCCTGTATCGTTTTTGTTATTGCCTTAGTGGTTGGTCCATTGGCTAGGGATCTTCCAAGATCCCCTCCATCTTAAGAAGGATTTGTCCTTAAATATAAACGGTCTGCCTCATCATTTGTACCACCTGTCAAAGGAATAAAATCACTCTCATTAAAGGTGACTAAAATCACTCTCATTAAAGGTGACATTTACTTAATACTCATCAGACTCCTCGGGGGTTAAGTTTTATTTAGGAGATCTATCCTTGTACAAGTGAACTCATCTCTAAAATCCAAACCCGTTAAGAAACTCAAGCATACTCTTGAGTCTACATTAGACAAAAAAGATCTAATGGTGACTGATCAACTCATTCTTTGAGAGAAAGAAGCCATGAAAACTCAATAATAAACACCAAAAAGTTGCAATAGTTCTATGTCTGTTAGAAACAGTTAACTAGACTTAAGAAATTAATGTGACTAAGGAAGAAAAAATTCCAATAGATGAAGAAATTGCTTCATCAAGAACTCTTTCTCTGATGAAGGCATCATTTGAATTGTCAAATCTTCACTCGTCTAACAAAAGCTTATCCTTGTCTTCCAAGACAAATAAGACTATGAGCTATGAACCGAGAATGATGGTCACTTCCAGTATCTCTTGAGAGGATTTCCTAGACCATCTATCATAATACCCTTCACCTTGCCAAGTTTTGCTAATTCTACCATCTGTTTCCCCTTTCACTGATCAATATTTATCAAATGCTTATGGAAAACCTTAGTCTCCCTATTGTTTAAGAATAGTGTAGGCTAAAGATCAAGAGGGGTGAATTGAACTATGATTATTTTTCAAAAAATTTTAAAGAGAGAATGATAATCTTTATTAATCAATAAATTGTAAAATCAGTTCAACACAAATCAAGTGAAACCATCAATTAAAATTGAAAACAACTTATTGAAATATTTTTTTTATTTAGTAAAACAATTGAATGAAATTCAAAAACAATTGATTGGAATTTCTTAATAGTTAGATATTAACAAATAGTAAACTAAATTTTTTTAATATTACTTAGCTAAATTTCCTAATATTCAGATAAAAAACTATTAATAACACATGACTCCAATATTCATAACCATAATGATGTTGCAAACCATGTAAACATTGTTTTACATCACCCTATGAAATTTTAATCTACCAACTATAGTTACAAAGTTGTGTTCTATTATTGCCTTATATTCAGAACCAAAGACTGTTTTTAGGACAAAAAATTATACTAAATGCAACAATATCTTTGTAATGTAAAGTTATGAAGACCAATTTTTACCTACAAAATATTCGAAGTTGTTTGCTCATGCTGCACACTCAAAAGGATATGCTTCTATCAATGAGATTACTATTGCTATTGCATCATAACTTGTCTACGGAGGATTAACATCCAATAACTAAAAGTTGTTTCATTCAATAAATAATACAACCCAATTGATCCTTATTGTTTAGTAACCTTTATATGATATGATTCTAAGTTTCACATGAATCCAATCATTACTATAATCGTAACAAATAATGAAAATATCATCTTTTAAAATTAAAGCAAATAAACAATTTTCATTCAACTAATTTGCTAGCAAATTTTTAAAATAATCTTCCAAGTACCTCATTATTTATTATGCTAAAATTATAGTACATTAATTCATATGATAATTTCTTGTTATGAAACAAGAAAAATTTTACATAAAAAATATAACATAGAAAACCACAATATATACACTTGCTAGCAAAAAAAAAAAAAAAAAACCTCTAAAACAATGGCAGACTCTAGACGAGTTACAAGCTCTATTTTTATTAATGCCCTAAAAACATAATAAATATTGTCTGTCATACACACATGTTTAGAAGTTATTGGATTTAAAATTTAAGATGAAAATAAAGGATGATACTACCACACACATTTCGGAAGAGAAGCATGAGTTTTTTTATTTATTATTTTTTTTTGAAATAAGTAAAAAATAGTAATTTTTTATTTTTCCTATTTGGTCACTATCATAATTCAATGTTCAAATAAACAAAGAAGTGTAATTTATCCTCTATACATTTTGTCCTCCACGTCTTTGCTCCTATCCGTTTCACCCTTTTGACATTATACGTCCATAAAAGAAAATCATGTCCTAAAGATGGAACATACAAACATGTTGGTAAATATACATATATAATGTGTATCTTTAAAATAATACAATAAATAACATCATACAAAACCTACATTGTACTTTGATAGAAAATAACTAACTGTACCAAAGTATAATATACTTATTTTCTATGATGACAAGGACAACACCAATGTTGTAGAAACTCTATGTTATAAAACTCTTTGAGAAAGAAAAAGACAACTGCAAAAAATATCTAAACTTACTTTCTATGACGACAATGTCAATGATAATGATGATCGAGTCGCTTTTTATTTGATCCTCCACAATGCCTTTACTCGCGGATGCTCACAAATCCTATGTTATCCGCGCTTCCTGCTACAACGTCGACATCATCTGGTTCTAATTTTTCCTCACACTCCAATAACGATGACAACTTTGCCATTCATTCGCAACAACAAAAACTTTCAGAGTCACTCTAGACTTCTCCTACACTCACGACTTCACTTACGCTCGCAAATTCACCCTTCATTGTTTTCATTATGTGGTTTCTTTCCATCCCTTTCAACCCTAATTTAATTACCTTCTTTTGCCCTCTGTCACGTATTATATAAAGTTTAGCAAGATATAATTTTCATTTAGACGATGTCCAATGTCAATATATGCAAAAATGTCACCTATTAGTGTTAGACTAGTGTAGGGACACATATTGGTGTACATTTATCTTCTCTCTTATTATATATACATACACATGTACGTATATAATGTGTGTCTTTTATATATATATATAAATATATATATATATATATATTTATATATATATATATATATTTATATAGCATTAGTGATTTATATATAAAATTTTTGTATGCTCAAGTTTAATTTTAGTGATATAACATATATTTTAATTTTAGTGTAATTGATTCCAATTTATATTTAAGGTGAATTGAGTGTCAATTTTGTTATAAAAAAGGTCTTGTAGATCATTTGTTCAATCATATTACTTGCTTATTGTATCATTAATTGACATCTCTTAAAAACTTACTCTTATCTTATAGACCATCATAAATTTGACGTGGATGTTACATAGAATATAATAACTAAAAATTACCATGAGCAAATAATTTTGACTATCTTGATAGTAACACTATGTTTATGAAATATGCGAGTTCGATCATCAAATTTATCTCCATGTTAGACAGAAAGGAATCACAATTACAAAACCATGAAAATTTTAATAGGAGAAAATTGTGGATATGCATACTTCAAAGACTTTTCTTGTTGATTTAAAGACTAACTCAAGGATAAAGAATAAACATCTCAACCATGCACATGAAAGAAGCTTCGTAAGATATAAAGTATCAATTATAACATATCTAATAAAAAAATTGTGCAATTTTTACAGGTAGAAAAATATTGAAATTCAACAATAAATGGAACTTACCACTTTAAATGACGCCAGATTGCCACAAATGGGTAGTTGCCAACCAAAATTTAAGCTATATTAGAAAACAAAGAAAAAAAAAATCTAAGAAAGATGATTGATTGCACCTCATAAGCAACTTATTGAAAGAAACATGCTAACATTTCTATAAGCCTTCCAAGTTGTGGCAAATATTAATCCAATTTTACATGTTGTCTAAAGCCTTAATTTCATTTATCTACAATGAGTCTTTATTTAAAATATATTTGGACATTTATACAAAATGCTTAACAAACAACTATTATACCAATAACTAAAATTGAAAAAAAACACTAGATAAACAAAATTTTTAACACACACACACACACACACACATATATATATATATATATATATATATATATATATATATATATATATATATATATATATATTGTAAGCACCTTCCATTATTTAACAAGATTAACCACATATTTAATCATAACTTTTAAACATCAATTGTAACTATAATTACAATGTTGGCCATTAAATATGAATGAAATACTTTTAGTTCAATACA
>Ga0209700_106108_pt1 | contig 19217 bp, 13 predicted proteins | sample SiratroredBW_FD_187528 | JGI IMG/M metagenome (GOLD analysis project Ga0209700, IMG submission 187528) | Root nodule microbial communities of legume samples collected from California, USA - Siratro red BW (SPAdes) (version 2) | ecosystem: Host-associated > Plants > Roots > Nodule | place: USA...
TATATATATATATATATATATATATATATATATATATATATATATATATATATATATATATATATATATATATATATATATATATATATTCTAAAACTTTAGCTAAACATTCTCGAAGTCAATTATCCTAAAATTTGATCGTACTCTAACTATAAAACATTAATAATTACTTAAATTTGTAAATTAACATTTTTTAATGATTGCGTAAATTATGTTTATAACTAAGGAAATTAATATTATATAAAATTGTACATCACAGTTTATATAAAAAAATGTATATAATATTAATTATGTAAATTTATAGACATAAAACAAAAGATGATAGTTTAGTTTGAGGAAAAAAGCATGATTTCTTTCATATCTCATAAGTATTTATTTTTCCTGTATAGTCATAAAATGAATAAATATGAAAAAAAAATCTATAAATAGATTATTTGAATTTTGAAAACAAAACTTTAAAAGTAGTATTTGTGTTTTATTTTTTTAATTTATTTTTACTGAAATATTTTTTAATATTATAGTGAATTAAACTTACTTTAACTGAGATCATAATTCATTCCGTGTGAAACTAAGACTTTTTGTTATCTTATTTATTATTTGAATTGATAAAAGAGATTTTAAAATTAAGCTGAGATTGACAAGTTATATATACAGAATGGGAATCATCTTTCTTTTATATAGGACTTTTATACATTATTCAATAATCTAAGTATATTGAGTTTCAAAACATTTAATTTAAATTAGTAAAAAGAAATTGAAGAGAATTTTATGTGGAGAAAAATTGATATTATATGCTCATTGTAAAATACCAAACTGGAAATATGTGGATTATTACAACTGCATGACATAAAAACGACACATTCAGATGTAATAAAACGAGTTAGCTTTTCATTTTTTTTTTAAATTGAGATTGACTAAATTTTGATTATGTCTTTTTTTAATAGTTGGATGACTTAAATGACATTCTTTCAACTAACCACCTTCTTAATTAATAAAGTTTTGCCTGTTTAGATTTTTAAAATTATGAACATCTCTAATTTGTAATCTTTTATACTGGCATTCAATACTTTTGTTTGTTATTTTCATGCAAGTTTTAAACAATTTAATGATATTAATATATAAAATATAAATTAAAAAAATATAATTAAATTATACGGTTTCGTTTTAATTCTCAATCCATGATTTTATATTTTCTATTTTCTTCTTCATACCAGGTGAATTAAAATAAATTACAATTGGAGCAGTTAAGTAGTGCAATTCAAAACCATTTTCTTGCTAGTTGCTGCTTAAAATATTGTATGTTATGTTAATGGTAGACTTTACCTTTTCCTCTGCGCTCCATTTTTCAACCACTTCCAAAAACGACACATTCCTCTGCCGAACGCAGACTCCATCATCTTCATCAACATGACACGGTCAACGATTTCGCCGTCTCCGATCTACATCTCCTTGACGCTCTTGCTCGTCACTTTTGCGTGCGCCACATCGTTGAACGAAATTGAGAACTGCGAACCCAAACCTTCCGACGAATTCACGGTTCCATGCCATGTAGAGAAACAAGGACAAGACGTGATCAAAGAGTATTTGGATAGCGTATTCAAAAACGCACTCTTTGGCGGTGACTCTACTGAAACGGTGCAGAACAAGGAAACATATTCAGCTAGCTATGCCATCGAAGGAGAGACCAATCCACAAACTAAGAACGAGGGTACGTAAATGCGTAATTCTCGAGCTTGCAAATCCCATATGGTGTTCTTATTTTGTCTAATAGAAGTTTTATTTCTAATATTTTTTTTTTTTTATGAATTTAATGTTTTCGCCTCTTTACATTAATTTTTATCAATAAATATTATTAGTAAGTTGGTTAGGATTTATTAGTCCTGTAAAGCACTTTTATTTAATATATTTAATATAACATTAAAAATTATCATTTAATTGAATGACAGTATAATATTAATCTATGATTATTTTCCTAATTTTAAAATTTATTTCTCAAATAGTTTAACTTTTTAAGAAAATTAAGAACGATAATAAAAAGGTCACTTATTTTAAATGATTTTATTAAAATAATCCCATTCTTTCAATAAATGTATTATTTTATATCCTAAACATTCTTTCAACAAATAATTAAAACAAATTAAAAAAAATTATATATATAAAAAATTAGGAATATTAACCCGTTTGAGTTTGATTTAAAATGATTAAATAATTCGTTGTTTCAGAATACATGTTATATAGGATAATCTTAAATTTTATGGCACATATTGTTGATTTTTGAAATTTAATTAGAATATATGTCACTACAATCAAATCACAGATTAAATTATTTATTTTCAAATAATTACTATAAAAGTTATATGCATTTATATAGTAAATTTTTGGTAAGTTAATTGTGTAAGAATTTTAAATTAAAAATATATATGCTTGGTTGTGATTTGTGTACGTAGGTGAGGGGAATATGGATGCAGATAAATCTGCTTATACACAGTCCGGGGAAGAACATAAGCTGATAGTTCCTAGACATATACAACAAGATGGACCGGATGCGATCAAAAACTATTTGGATGACATATTCAGTAACGCACTATTTGGCAGTGATTCAACATTAATGAGGCAAAATCAAGAAGCACATCAAGATAGCAATTCCAATGAACTTGACAGCAAAACACACATTAAGCGAGAGGGTAAATCTCTTTAATCTTTTTGTTAACTTCATAAACATGAGGTTTGTCTAGGAAAACTTATTCTTAGGGATTTCTACAATAGAAAAAGACAATTAAAAGTAAAATAAGGTGAGATGTGTATTTTATCCCTTTGAAATTAATTTAGGAGTAAATATTTTTAATTGGATTTCATTTACCATGTAGTAAGTCCAAGCCTAAAGACAAAATGTTAATGTTAGGATATTCATAGACCATATCAGTAGAAATAACTTACTCATAAATTAATTTGTTGAACAATTTTTATTATTTGTGTTTCAACTTATCAAAAAATCAATTTAAATTTATAAAAAGAAGTTAATTTAACCTATTAAAAATAGGTGGAATTGAGTGTTTGTTGTGTGGTTGGTTAGACAAGTTGAGAGAGTTGTGACTTGTTACTTAAAAGATGTTTTCTTTTCTTAAATGATTCATATTAGGTATTATTATAAATTTTGACATCTTAACTAGTGTGATACTTCAAAATCCACTAATATTAATTATTTATCATCACATAAAAATTATTATTAAAAAATGAAAGAACAAAAGATAAAGCATGGGGCCACACCAAATTCATGTAAAACAGAACAAAGTTCCTACAAACGAAATAAAGGAAATTGAAACTTATTATGAAAAGAAAGTTTAGCTTAATATAGTTACGTAAAGTAGAATATTTAACAAACTCAACTCTATTTTTCACACCCAAATTTGTCAATCTATGTGTACAGCTAATACTCTCCCTAAAGACTTGAGTCATTCCAAAATCCACAGTATCAAAACTCTATGTACAATTAAGCCATTTACTTTTAAGAATCCAAGAATGATATGGAAAGAACAAAAGGCTTAACAAAATAAATAAGAGTCACATTCAAACCAAAGTTTCTTAAAACTATTTAATTGAACATATTCAATAGAAAGATCTCACCATAAATAACATGTTGAATACTAAGAAAGCAAAAAAGCTACTCACGTATTTACTACAACTGTCACTGAACATAACTCCACAACCTGCAAAATTAGGATCACCTCTAGCAACTCCATTAATGTTAACTTTAGTCCAACAAACACCAGGAAAACACAAAAAAAAACTTTGCATGGAAGGAAGGAATTTACTAGGTCTAGTCTTGATACTAAACTCTTTCATAATAGAAGAGATAGATATCTAGTTATACAAATGCTTTCTAGAAGTGATATGCTTAACGAGACGAATAAGATGATTACAAGAAACTTTAATGAAATAAATAAAGGTAATAGAAGATAAGTCCAGAAAATCATGAAAAATATTTCTAAGTCAAGACTAAATAAAGCAAAACATCCAAATCATAAGGAAAAACATTTTTATTATTTTTCATATATATATATATGTATATATGTATATATATATATATATGTATATATGTATATATATATATATATATATATATATGTGTGTGTGTGTATTAAAAATAAAATAAAATTATATAAATATTTTTTCAATAGAATTGAATTTGAAAGTGTTAATAATTTAAGTTATAATACTATTATACTTTTATTTTTTAAATAATATAATATAAAACATTAATTGTTTAAATGATTTTTTATTTTAATTTAAATAAAAAAAAGATGGGGGTTCAATCTACCTTATCTCTTTCTCACTAGGCAAATAGAATTGGACACAATTGAGTGGAGGACTGAAAATATCAATTTGGCTTTGACATTTTAAAGGTTAATTACTTGGTCTATGCTTGTGTAGGTGAGAACAACATGGATGCCGATAAATCATTTAATAAAGTGAATAAATTGGAAAAGGATGAACAATTGGTAGATGATGATATTGCAGTCAATGTTGACCTTGAGATCGTGGGTGATGGAGAGTATGTTTTGAAGATCAAGAGGGTGAATCCAAGTTCAAACAATGAGGATAAGGTAGAAAAGGCCAAACAATTAGCTCAAAATGGAGCAATGTTGTTAAATTACGGAGAGATACTTCAAGACATGGGAGAGAAACTGATTACCCAATCCCAAGCATTGCTCTACTCTGTGTTTAAAATGCCTGCATCTTCTAAGTTTAAGTTTGATCAATGATAGTAACTATGTACCTTCACTCTCTTTATTTTGAATGGTAACTTATAAGAAAACTACAAATTTAGTTTAGGAATGTGAAATTGTCACATGTTATCACTTATTCTATACTTTGTATTTAACAAAATGTTAAAAAAAAAATTGTAAAATTATAATTTATTTCAATAAATTCTCGAAATTCAAGTCCTTGCTTTAATTTTAGTCTTTCGTTATATATTAACTAATATTATAATTGAAGTTTCCAAAATTATGAAGAAAATAAAAAAAATTTAACTAGTTGCTTAGTGTCACGATATTAATGCACTTAATATATTAGTAGTTATTTTTTTTGTTTTTCTCGTAATGTTGTAGCATGTCTTCTTTACGTTTTGAGTGTATTTTTCATGTGTTTTTGTTTTATGGCTATATGTATAAGAGTTTTTCTTCATTACCTCGTACAATTTTTCATTATTGAATCAATAATATGCATGTTTTCTGCCTTAGATTGTTTTCATTCTTTTGTTTCTCTCATTTTCACATAAATCACAAATATAAATGCATGAGGATATTTTTTACTAAATTTTCATGAATCTGATCAAGTCTTTTTGAGATGGTATTAAAGCTCTTTAAAGAACTCTGTTAAACATCTTTGATTTTTCTTTTCTTTTTGTTAGTTCTTGTTTCTTTCTTATTTTTCTTTTTAACATGAGTGAGGAATCTGTTTATTCTTTTTCTTTACAAAGTCATCTTTATCTTCATCCTAGTGAAAATCTTACTCTTTCTCTTATTTATCCCATTCTTAACTCTAATAATTATTATTCTCGGAGTAGATTGGTCATCACTACTTTAAGTGCTAAAAATAAGTTTGAGTTCATTAATGAAATTGTTGTAGTCGCTAAAGTTGATCATTTCTATCAGCCATGGAAAAAGTGTACCAATATAGTAGTTTCGTGGTTGGTGCATTCGATGTCTCTTTCTATAAGGCAAATTATATTATGGATGGAGAAAGCCGAATGAATTTAGAGTCATTTAAAGTGTAGATTTTTTAAGGAAACCTTCTAAGAATGTTGGAATTGCATATCGAGGCTTCCTCTCTGAAACAAGGAGATTCTACTGTGGTTGAATTCTTCACAAAGTTGAGGATGATTTTGGATGAGTTAGACAATTTTAGGCTTGAGCCTATTTATAGTTATTTTGTCAAGTGTTCATGCGAAATTTTTACTATAATTTTGCAAAGAAAAACAAAGGTCCATGTTGTGCAATTCTCAAGGGGATTTAAATACCAATACAACAATATCACATCACATGTCTCTTTATGGATCTTATTCTTTCAATTTCTAAAATCTTTTCATATTTTGTTCAACAGTAAAGACAGGTTGTAGAAACACTTTCTTTTCTACAAAGGCAAAAGTTAATGTTACGACAATTGTTTCTTGTTCCTATTGTGGAAAGAATGGTCATACATAATTTGTATGCTTCAAGAAACATGTTTTTCCAAAAAATTATGAGAATAAAGGCACTAGGAATATAACCAATAAACGGGTCTGCACTCATTGCATCAAGAATGAACATACCATTGATGTTTGCTACAAGAAGCACGAATATCCCCTAAGGCATAAGTGTTATACTTGTAAAAACAGTTTTGTTAACAATATTGATGCTAAACAAGAGACAAAAATTGATTTCTTGTAGAATTCAGGAGAAAAAGACATTCGTTTATCTCCACAATAGTATCAAGCCTTGATGGAACTGTTGCAATAATCACACTGATAATAATAAAAAATAGGTCGTTGAACTTTGGTAGAATGCATAGAGGTAAGCTTCTTACTTTGTTTAATTCTTTCAAAAGAGAAATTTAGTACTTGGATTGTGGGTTATGGTGCCATGGACTGTAGGAATAGTCGACTCTAGAAGGAGGGGGTTGAATGCAGCCTTAGACACTTTTTGCAGTGAATGAAAATATGTTGTCTAGTAAACCATCTAGTTGATCTGTCTAACGAATCGTCTAATAGAAATATTTTTGTAGGACCATCTACAAATCTTCTAACAATAAGAATCAAAGCATGAACAACAAAAAGAGTAACAAAAACATCCAATCTCTTTAATACTTAAGAGCTTCTAGTAACCACACACTTGGTTACAATGAGTATCCTCACTTATTCAGGTTACAACGAGTATTCTCACCTCTATAGGTTACAACGAGTATTCACACGTCTCTAGGTTACACCTTTTTAACCTCCCCCTAAGACTAAGAACTCTTAAGAAAACAAAGAATACCCTCAATGAGAGCATAAAGAAAGCTCACAAGTGTATAACTGCACAATATGAAGCAATACAACAGTTTAGCACTTAATCTAAAAGATTAGATACTCTAACACCTTGACATTACAATCATTGTAACTCTTGTATTTTCAGCAAGATCACTTGAACAACTCGAATTGCTTGACTTGCTCTTGCTTTTATTCTTCACCTTCAATCCCTTTATATAGTTTTTTGAATTTTTCTTTTGATACTTGAGTTGGTTAAGTTTGAATTTTTCAATATCTTCATCCTTTTTGTGATATATGCTCAAAATAGAAAGTTTGGATCTGCAATCTTTTAATTTGTCTTTAAGTTGAATCTATATAAGAAACTAATTTGAAAGTATTTATGGGTATATAAAAACAAATCAAAACATAATTAAAGAATCTTTTTGTTCCAAATAATATGTGATACCAAAGACTGAGTACTTGAGATTTTCAATAATTAAATTTCTTTATGTTTAAAATAGATTTAGAGATATTCACAATATATCATAGCTTATTAAATTTGTTTAAGCAAGATAATTTTGAAAAAAAGATAATCAAGATATCTTTCTATTCCACAAAATTTATAGATGACATCCTTTTGTTTTTCTGTATAATATCCTCTTTGGTTGAACTGGTTTTTAGAAAGTATATGGATTATGGAGATTTCTTTTTTCGCAATTAACTATTTTAAACAAACATGTTATATGTTCAACATGTTCATTAGACTATCTAACATCAACAAATTGTAGAAGCTCAGAGGGTGTACTGTATATGCAACTTCATAATATATTTTTAGAACAATCATGTTACAAGTAAACCATTCAGTTAGTTTTTCTTATCATCAAAACATAAACGTATAAAATCCACATATGATTTTATGTTTATTAGACCGATTAGTTGATCATAGATCATCTAGTGTCTCAATAAACTATTTAGGGACTTAACAGACTGTCTAAGCAGATCGCCCAGATCTCTAGGGTTTCAATGGTGCATTGGTTAGTGTAAGCTCTTAAGCAGTTTCTTAAAACGATTAAATGTAGCCTAAGTTTGGGTGAACCATGATACATTATTGAGTGTTGATCTCTTGGTTCTCTTGCTATTGCTCATGCTTTATTGTTTAGTTTTTTCTTCTTTGACAATCTGTTAGATGGTTCTCCAAAAACGTTTCTAATAGACAATCTGTTAGATGATAAACTAAAAGGTCTACTAGACAGTCTATATTTTTATCCCTTGGAAAAAGTGTTTAAGGCACCTTCAATCCCTCTTATAGAGCCAACTGTATATATAAAAAGGAGTATAAACACTTGAGAGAAAAGCTGCAAGGGGAGTTGGACTAAAACAAACATAGAAATACATCAAAACTTGGAAAGCAGCTTAGTGACGAAAATTTCAGTCACAAATGCCAAATTTCTTCCCTAAATTCTTACCTAAATATGCATGTATTCCTCTACTAACATGGTTCTTTTGTTAAATGCCCTATATGCATGACCATGAAGTGAATAACCAAGGAAAATACCCTCATCAGATTTCGAATCAAATTTGCCCAAATTATCCCTACCATTATTCAAAATAAAACACATACAACTAAACACTTTTAGATGAGATACATTGGGCTTTCTTGCTTTAAACAGCTCATAGGGGGTCTTCTTCCATATTGGCCTGATGAGAACCTGATTCAGCACATAGCAAGCTGTGCTCACTGCATCTGCCCAGAAATACTTTGGCAATTCAGTCTCATTCAGCATTGTTCTAGCAAGTGTCTCCAAGGACCGATTCTTCCTTTCTTCAACTCCATTCTGTTGTGGAGTTCTTGGTGCTGAGAAGTTGTGTCTAATACCCAGTTTACTGCAGAATCTGTCAAACTTCTCATTCTGAAATTCTTCTCTATGATTCGATTTAATTGAAGAAATACTGCAGTCCTTCTCATTCTGAATAACTTTGACAAATCTTTTAAAAGCATGATAAGTTTCATCCTTGGTAACACTGAAAAATGTCCAAGTGAACCGTGAATAGTCATCACATTTAAAACAAATGTATTTAGTCTTTCATTATATAAGTAATATTATAATTGAAGTTCTCAAAATTATGAAGAAAATAAAAAAAATTAACTAATTTCTTAGTGTCATGATATTAATGCACTTAATATATTAGCAATTAATTTTTGTTTTTCTCATAATGTTGTAACATGTCTTGTTTAGGCCTTGAGCGCAGGTTTTCATGTTTTTCTGTTTTATGGCTATATGTATAAGAGTTTGTCTTTATTTCCTCGTACAATTTTTCGTTCTTAAATTAATAATATACATGTGTTCTACCTTAGATTGTTATCATTCTCTTATTTTTCTCCCTTTTACATAAATCACAAATATGAATGCGTGAGGATATTTTTTACTAAATTTTCATGGATCTGATCAACTCATTGTAAGATGGTATTAAAGCTTTTTAAAGAACTATGCTAAACATCTTTGATTTTTTATTCTTTTTGGTTCTTGTTTCTTTCTTATCTTTCTTTCTAACATGAGTGATGAATTTGTTTATTCTTTTTCTTTACAAAGTCATCTTTATCTTCATCCCAAGTGAAAATTCTACTTTCTCTTATTTATCCCATTCTTGACTCTAATAACTCGGAGTAGATTGGTGATCCCTGCTTTAAGTGCTAAAAATAAGTTTGAGTTCATTAATGGAATTCTTGTAGCCGTTAAAGATTATCATTTCTATCAGCCATGGAAAAAAGCGTAACAATATAGTAGTTTCGTGGTTGGTGCATTCGATCTCTTTCTATAAGGCAAATTATATTATGGGTGGAGAAATCCGAAGGAATATAGAGGGATAAAGTGTAGATTTTTTTTAGGGAAACCATATAAGAATGTTGGAATTGCATATCAAGGCTTCCTCTCTAAAACAAGGAGATTCTGTTGTGACTGAATTCTTCACAAAATTGAGGATGATTTGGGATGAGTTAGACAATTTTAGACCTGAGCCTAGTTATAGTAATTCGGTCAAGTGTTCATGCAAAATTTTTACTCTAATTTTGCAAAGAAAAACAAAGGTTCGTGTTATGCAATTCACAAGGGGATTTAAAGACCAATACAACAATATCACATCAGATGTACTCTTTGTGGATCTTATTCAATTTCTAAAATCTTTTCATATTTTGTTTAATAGTAAAGACAGGTTGTAGGAAAGACTTTCTTTTCTATAGATCCAAAACTTAATGTTGCGACAATTGTTTCTTGTTCCTATTGTGGAAAGAATGGTCATACATAATTTGTATGCTTCAAGAAACAAGGTTTTCCAAAAAATATATGAGAATAAAGGCACTAGGAATATACCCAAAAAAGGGTCTGCACACATTGCAACAAGAATGAACATACCATTGATGTTTGCTACAAGAAGCACGAATATCCCCTAAGACATAAGTGTTATAATTGTAAAAATAGTTTTGTTAAAAATATTGATGCTAAACAAGATACAAAAATTGATTTCTTGTAGAATTCAGGAGAAAAAGACATTCGTTTATCTCTACAATAGTATCAAGCCTTGATGGAACTGTTGCAATAACCTAACACTGATAATAATAAAAAATAGGTCGTTGATCAATTAGGTCGGGTCTATTACTTCTTTTGAAACGCATAAAGGTAAGCTTCTTACTTTTATTAATTCTTTCAAAAGAGAAATTTTTAGTACTTGGTTTGTGGATTACGGTGCCATGCACTGTTGGAACAATTGACTCTAGAAGGAAGGGTTCATAGGAGCTTTATACTCTTTTTGCAGTGAATGAAAAATATGTTGTCCTGTAAACCATCTGGCTGATCTGTCTAACGAATCGTCTAATAGAAATATTTTTGTAGGACCATATTCAAATATTCTAAGAATAAGAATCAAACCACGAATAACAACAAGAGTAACAAGAATCTATCTTGGTTCACCCAACTCAGCATACATCCAATCTCCTCAATACTTAAGAGCTTCCAGTAACCACACACTTGGTAACAACGAGTATTCTAACTTGTCTAGGTTACAATGAGTATTCTCACCTCTATAGGTTACAATAAGTATTCACACCTCTCTTAGTTACACCTTTTTATCCTCTCCCTAAGACTAAGACCTCTCAAGAAAACAAAGAATACCCTCAGTGACATCATAAAGAAATCTCATAAGTGTATAACAACAGAAGATGAAGAAATACAATAGTTTAGCACTTAATCCAAAAGACTAGACACTCTAACAACTTGACATTACAATCATTGTAACTATCATATTTTTAGCAAGATCACTTGAACAACTTGAATTGCTTGCCTTGCCCTTACTTTTGTTCTTCGCCTTCAACCCCTTTATATAGATTTTTAAATTTTTCTTTTGATAATTGAGTTGGTTAAGTTTGAATTTTTCAATATCTACATATCTTCATCCTTTTGGTGATATACACTCAAAATAGAAAGTTTGGATCTACAATATTTCAATTTGTCTTTAATTCGAATCTATATAAGAAACTAATTTGAAAGTCTTTATGGGTTAGTAAAAACGAATCAAAACATAATCAAAGAATCCTTTTGTTCCAAATAATATGTGATACTAAAAACAGAGTACTTGAGATTTTCAATAATTAAATTTCGTTATGTTTAAAATAGATTTAGGGATATTCACAATATATCATAGTTTATTAACTTTGTTTAAGCAAGGTAATTTTGAAAAATATAATCAACATAACTTTCTATTCCACAAAATTTGTAGATGGCATCCTTTTATTTTTTTTTGTATAATATCTCTTTGGTTGAACTGTATTTTAGAAAGTAAATGGATTATGAAGATTTCTTTTTTAACAATTAACTATTTTAAACAAACATGTTATATGTCCAACATGCTCATTAGACTATCTAACATCAACAAACTGTACAAACATCAACAACTGTATATTGCAACTTCATAAGATATTGTCAGAACAATCATGTTACAAGTAAACCATTCAGATAGTTTTCATTATCATCAAAATGTAAAACTATAAACTCCAGATATGATTTTATGTTTATCAGAACGATTAGTGGATGATAGATCATCTAGTATCTCAACAGACTATTTAGGGATTTAACAGACTGTCTAAGCAGATCATCTAGATCTCCAGGGTTTCAATGGTGCATTGGATAGTGTAAGCTCTTAAGCAGTTGCTTAAAACGATAAAATGTAGCTTGAGGTTGGGTAAACCAGGATAAATTCTTGAGTGTTGATCTCTTGTTTCTCTTGTTGTTGTTCATGCTTTATTGTTTACTATTGTAATTTTTTGACAATCTGTTTGATGGTTCTGCAAAAATATTTCTACTAGATGATCTGTTAAATGATCAACTAAAATGTCTACTAGATAGTCTATTTTTTTTATCCCTTGCAAAAAGTGTTTTAAGGCACCATTCAATCCCCCTTATAGAGCCAATTGTAGCTATAAAAAGGAGTATAAACACTTGAGAGAAAAGTTGCAAGGAGAGTTGGTCTAAAATAAACATAGAAATACATCAAACACCTGGAAAGTAGCTTAGTGACAAAAATTTTAGTCACAAATGCCAAATTTCTTCCCTAAATTCTTACCTAAATATGCTTGTGACTACAAAAATTCGTGTAGGTAGTGGCATTTGTTTTCCTATACAACGTCAATTACAAATGTCACTTTATACGTGTGTGGCGTTTCAGCGTACCGCCATAGTTCTGGGCACCACAAAATATAAAATGGCGCTTTTGCACGAACTGCTGCAGCATCCGCCATATAACAACTTTTATAAAACGGCAATTTTTTTGCACGTAAATAATGTTATTGAAATTGCCATAATTATTTTTATTGACAAATCGTTTTAACAAAAAAAGTGGTACATGTGAACACTATTATCAATTTTTTGATATGACAGTTGTTATGGTCATATCATAATAAATTGTGAATTATAATACATTAGTTCAAATTGTCATAATTAGAATATTAAATAAATGTAATATATCCAACATTTTATAATTATCTAGCATTTCATAATTAGTAAATTAGCTTTCATAACATATATTATCTTGCTTTCATAATTATCCAGCATATTACAACAAAATATTATTATCCATCAAGATTAAAAATGACACAAAGTTTATAATAACAAAGTATTATTGTCATTTAAGTATTAAGGTTCACAATATATTATTCCAACACATACTAATTTGTCTTCATCAAAATTTTCAGCCAGATTTAAGTACTAAAAGACTAATACTAATACGTTGTGTAAATTTTCAGGCACAATTACAATTGAGCTACTACAAAATATTATAATTCACAACTGAACTACTATAAAAACAACATCTTTAATCTGTCTTGCTTCCTTCACTTGATCCTATAATCTGATTTAGCGATGGAGCACCACTTCCATCATCTAATGCCTGAAACGAAGAAGAGAAAATTGTCATTTTTAATACAATAAAATCTACATGTTAAACATTACATTAGCATGTATACATCATTACCAATATTAAAATAAAAATTAAAGTATTTGGGACCCATACCAAACTAGCTGTCATGATAGCAAAATGTTCTGGAACGTCTGGTTTTGTAGCAATGTAGGCAAGCAAAGAATTTATTTGATCATTCAAAGTTGCAAAATCAGTTATAATTCAATTTATTGACTACTAACTCTAGAAAAAGTTTAACGAATGAGCATTAGGTTCAATTGAGGTAACCTAGGTTGTGTTGTTTGTGGAGAAGCAGTAGGAGGAGGATTTGCAAATTAAGCACCTACAGGCACTCTGGCTACAAGTGAAGCTTCAACTTGCTCAGAATACCCTAACATTGATGAATGATAACAATTGGTGGTCTGTCAAATAAAACCTTTAAATAGCACTTAATACATATTATAATAGTTGAAATTGACATTTATCTAAAAAAGTAAAAAAAATCCTAGAAAAATTGATCGCTCGCAGTAACTCTATTGCAATAGGAGCTCAAGGTGCAGCTGACACTATCGTTGTTGAAGTAGGAGGTGCACTAGTATGTGGTGTCTGCAATGAATACACACTTTTTACAGATTGTTTTGATAACACATAAGAGAGATTATGTTTGTGTTATCATATCCGTAAAGCCTAAATGATAAAAATATTGGAAACTATTCTCACCTTCGTCGATGTTGTAGTTGAAGTAGTAGATTCGTTACTAGACGTGCTCTTACTCTAGCATATTTTAAACATGTAATTCTAATTTAGTGCATAATTACAATTCTGGCAAAATATGAAAAATAGCATTTCTTTTTTAGAAAAATGAACTAAAACCAGAATTACAATAAAACCATACGTTCTTGGTGAATTAGCATCTTTCGTACCAATGTTTTATAATTCTTTCTTCATGGATACATCAATTTTTTTTCTTATAATTCTTCCTTTTGAAATAGAAAAAATTTAAGAATTTTCTCTTTCCTATTGTGAAGAGAAAAAGATGTCTTCCATCATAATATCAAATTAATTTTATAATATTATTAAAAATCTCATTTATTTATGAAATATAATATATTTATTATATTTAATATATGTATTAATGAATATATAACTTCTACATTAAATTTAGATATATTAAAATATATAAGCAATTAAAATATACTATATTTATTAAATTTAATAAATATATAATTATGATTAATAAATAGATGACTAATATAACATTATGCAATAAAGTATACAACTAACTAAAACTTAATTTCTAGAAAGTTCAATACGTTCAACCACCACAATTTATGAGGTGTTCAAAGAGATTTCTCAATCTATTTAAGCAAAGATTTTCATGTCTGCTGAACATATACGCCTCATAGGAAAACATTAAGAGTAAAGTACGTTGTTAAAAATGACTAAGTTTTCCTTTACATCAATAGTTGCCTTTATCCTTATCATTTCAGGTTTGATGATTTCCCAAGTTCTAATATTTTGATAACATCAGATGTAATGTTAAAATTTTCATTAATCAATAATTTGATCTAATTCTACTTTACATTTTTCAGTTATTTCAAGCGAAGTAGATGCCCTAAGATGTCAAAAAGTGTTACAACCCACAAACTGCAACCTGGCACAATGTCAATCGGAATGCTACAAGATGTATGGCAACTCTAGAGGGGTTGGAAGTTGCATTCGCAATGTTGGTAATACTACTTATGGATGTGTCTGCATCTATGATTGTAACGCACCAACAAATTTGGTACAATCTTAGTCTGTGATAATATGTACCCAATTACAGAGGGTGAGAGAGATAAGGTTATTAAAGTTAATCAATAAATAATTGTGACCCATTTGAGTAAAATATTGACATTGGCCCCTTATTTGTTAAATATATTTGCCATTTCAATCTATTTTTTTGAAAAAAAATATTTCATTAATTTTATGGTTTTTTTTTTCTAAATGCAAAAAGATAATCTCCCTTCTAATCCAACAATCCCCATATTCTACTTACGTCACCTTGTTCCATTAGGAATGAGGTTCTTTACAACTTGGTGCGGTTTAATTTTTTTTATTAAGTAGTTACTTGAATCAATATAAAAATAAAATGCCATTCGATCTAAATGTATTCTAAAATTCAAAGAAAATCAAACCAGTTTTTTAATATTTGATTTGGATAAAATTTTCAGACTTTTTTCATTATAAAATTATCAAAAATCTTATGAAAACTTTTTAAATACTTTACCATACGTAAAATATAACATATTTTACATTATTTATATATATAATTTCAATCATTTTTTTATTTTTAAATAAATTATATAATCTTATAATTTAAAATTTGCAATACAAATTTGTATTATATTGTAAATAAAATACAATCAAATAAGAAAAACATCATTTAAAAGAAAGAATTATATATATATATATATATATATATATATATATATATATATATATATATATATATATATATATATATATATATAAATATATATATATATATATATATATATATATATATATATATATATATATATACTCCTTGTTCTTAATTAACTCTAAATATATAATATTATATTTAAATGTAAAAATAATTTTTTTCGTTTTGGTTTTTTATTTTCAATATAAAATTCGAACTCGATAATTATATTTGGGAAAAAGTAGATTCAAAGAATTAAAATAAAAAAATTGATTTCTTATGAATTTTCACTTATTATCATAATTAACAAGTGATAGTATTAAATGAAGTTATGAGAGAGAACATGGATAGTATTATTACGGAATATTATAATTGACCATAAACTAGAATGTATTTGATGGTTAAATAACAACATTTTGTGTTTAGTTTATTAAAAAAATATATTTGTACTTATTTTTGCATTGAATGCATTCTGTTAAAAATATATTTTAACATATTACAAAATATTATAAAATGTGATACTAATGATGCTAATACATTTTGTCTAAAAAAATTTATCATAATCATAATATTAATAAATTAAAAGATAAATAATCAATTGATGTAAATTTTCTATAACATATACGCGGTTAAAAATATATCTTATATTAATGATGCTAATACATTTTGTCAAAAAATATTTATCAAATATATAATATTAAAACAAATAAGAAAGATAAATAATCAATTGATGTAAACTTTCTATAACATATACGATATTAAAAATACTTAACTTTTTCACTATCAAAATTCAAAGAGAATTTTGTGACTCTTTTGTCATTAATAATGCAAATTTTCTTTCAATTCTTTCCAACTTTGAGAAAAACACTTGGTATTTGTTAAAATACTCGAATTGCATTTTTCCATCTACATTAAAGTTTCAATAATGAAAGTAACAAAAAATGAAATAAAATATTTATTGTACTTATATATATATATATATATATATATATTCTAAAACTTTAACTAAACATTCTGGAAATTAATTATCGTAAAATTAGATCGTATTGTAACTATAAAACATTAATAATTACTTAAATTTGTAAATTAACATTTTTAATGATTGTGTTAATTATGTTTATAATAAAGGAGATTAATATTATAAAAAATTTTACATCACAGCTTATAAGTAAATACATATAATATCAATCATGTAAATTTTTAGACATAAAACAAAAAATGATAGTTTACTTTGAGAAAAAAAATGATTTCTTTCATATCCCATAAGTATTTTTTTCAGTACAGTAATAAAATGAATAAATATGAAAAAAAAAACTATAAATAGATAAATTGAATTTTGAAAACTAAACTTTAAAAGTGGTATTTGGGCTTTATTTTTTTAATTTAATTTTACTGATTTTTTTAATATTATAGTGAATAAAACTTACTTTAACTGTGATTGTAATTCATTCCGTTTGGAACTAATGACTTTTTATTATCTTATTCATTATGTGAATCGAATTAAAGAGATTTTAAAATTAAGCTAAGACTGACATGTTATAAATACAGTAAGGGAAACATCTTTCTTTTATAAAGGATTTTTATACATTATTCAATAATCTTAGTATAATTGAGTTTCAAAACATTTAATTTAAATTAGAATAAAGAAAAATTGAAGAGAATTTATGTGGAAAAAACTTTATAACACAATTCCTTGATATGCTTATTGTAAAATACCAAATTGAAAATATGTGGATATATTACAATTTCATGACATAAAAACAACACATTCAGTTGTAATAAAATGAGTTAGCTTTCATTTCATTTTATTTATTTATTTTAATTGAGTTTGACTAAATTTTGGTTATGCCTTTTTTGAAATAAAGAAAAAATACTTAATTATTCAAAAATGCACTCTTTGGCAGTGATTCTACTAAAACGGTGCAAAATAAGGAAACATATATAAGTTACTAAAGCTACTAAAGCTTTAGTAACTTTGGCAATGTATTCTACTCTTTGGCAGTGATTCTACTAAAGCTACGCCATCGACGCAGAGAGCAATCCACAGACAAAGAATAAGGATACGCGAATGCATAATTCTCGAGCTTGCAAATTCCATATGCTTGGTTAGACAAGTTGAGAGAGTTGTGAATTGTTACTCAAAAGACATTTTTTTTTTAAATGATTCATATTAGGTATTATTATAAATTTTGACATCTTAGGGTGACACTCCAAAATCCACTAATATTAATTATTTGTCATCACATGAAAAAATTATTATTAAAAAAATGAAAGAACCAAAGACAAAGCAAGGGGAGCACATCAAATCCATGTAAAACAAAACAAAGTTCCTACAAACGAAATAAAGGAAGTTGAAACTTATTATGAAAAGAAAGTTTAGCTTAATATAGTTACGCAAAGTAGAATATTGAACAAACTTAACTCTATTTTTCACACCCAAATTTGTTAATCTATGTGTATAGCTATTACTCTCCCTAAAGACTTGAGTCATTTCAAAATCCACAGTATCACAACTTTACCTACAATTAAGCCATTTACCTTTAAGAATCCAAGAATGATATACGAAGAACAAAAGGCTTAACAAAATAAATAAGAGTCACATTCAAACCAAAGTTTTTCAAAGCTATTCAATTAAGCATATTCAACATGAAAACGTATTAGGTTGAGTTCAAGAGGGGGGGTGAATTGAACTTTGAAAACTTTTTTATCTTTTAGAAACAGTGAAACCAATTTTCGCAAACTGAAAAGATTTAACGAATCTCAATGATGGAAAATATAATGTTCAGCGAAAATAAACCGACTTCAATTTCGAATGAATTGATTTATTTCAATATCAGAGAAGGCAGTCTATACAGGCTTATCAGATCTTATACAGTTTACTAAAAGCTAGTTCAGAATTATTTCAAGATAAAGAAAGATCAATCACACAGATTCACAAATGCCAACAGCACATCAAAGATGAAATCACAGAACAAATTTCTTATGATGATACAAATAGAATGAATAGCAATCACACTTTTAATGTACTAAAAGTTCTTTAATAACCAAGTAGTATGCTAGCAGTTTTGTTGACATAACAGAGACCACAAAGAAAATTATAAAAGAATTTCAATCAAGATATTCTGTTAGAATTCAATGATTTAGTACAAAATCAGATTTTTCAAGTTATGCAGAAAACTGATGTGAGTTCTGGTTTAAGGATTCAATTACAACATCAATTTTCAGATATACAGATTTAAGAAATATTGAGAAGTACAAATTCAATTGTCAATTATACCAATGAAAACAGAATCAGAATTCAACTGCAGCTACTGCAGTGTTATACAAATTCAGACAAGG
>Ga0209700_106110_pt1 | contig 19203 bp, 8 predicted proteins | sample SiratroredBW_FD_187528 | JGI IMG/M metagenome (GOLD analysis project Ga0209700, IMG submission 187528) | Root nodule microbial communities of legume samples collected from California, USA - Siratro red BW (SPAdes) (version 2) | ecosystem: Host-associated > Plants > Roots > Nodule | place: USA...
GAAAATGTTGTTTTTTTTTTTTTTTTTATATTACAATCCTATAAAGTTTGAATATTGAGTGATAGACTTAAAAGTTTCCATCGGCATTACTCGTATATAAAAGCTCTCGATGCATCATTCACTTAAATCTTACTTATGTATTTTTCTCACGACTAGTGATTATAATCAAAAGACAATTTCTTAAATAAATTATTCGTCACTTCATCAATGAAGGTAATTAAAGATGTTAAGGCTTGCGGGTTTGGTTTGAGTAAGGTAGTCTCATACCCAAATACTGAGGCCACAAGAAACAATGCCAATTAATGTTATTCTATTGGATTCCATCAATTAAAAATCTGATAGAGTGAGATCTCGAATACATCGCCTCATCTTGAAGATATTGTATATTTATGCTGAGAGATTAAATTTAAAAAGAAAAAAAAATAACATTGCCTATAAAAAAAAAAGAAGGCCAACTATTAATTGTTTATGTAGTATTGTTTGTGTTGAAGAATGTTTAGAACTAAGGATATATTTAGTAGGTTATAAAATGTAACTGAGAACATTGTAATTTCGATTAGTTATATTTGTTATGGTCAATTACAACTTTGGAAAGGAAGTACAAGTTTGGTTCCAACTGGTAGCATATCGAGATTGCTATTAGATGAGAAGTACTTAGCTTAAAAAAATTATATAAAATATAATTGAATTCAAAACATGAATAATAATTAAGCTTAAAGATATGAATATATATATATATATATATATATATATATATATATATATATATATATATATATATATATATATATATATTATACTGAATATGGCGGAGATATGTTTAGTCAAGATTATGGATAAATCGAAGTTTTATCGAAATACTGTGAATTTCTTATCTAGCATATAGAGTGATAACTAAAGATTAATTAGATTAATATTAATTAAATATTTTAATTCAATTCATAGTGTGAGAATTACCTTTAAAAGTTGAGACAATCCGGAATCACATAAATAGTACAAAAATATAAATAACATGACACCGGTGATGAAATGTATATTTTAGTGTTTATATATATATATATATATATATATATATATATATATATGTGTGTGATATTTTCCTGATAAAAAATGCATTTGAAAACTCATCTAAAAGAATGGATAATTTCAAAAATGGGTAGTGGATGATTATGTAAATAATTTTTTTCAACTGTCATAATAGTGTACCATTAGATTCTTATCACTGAAACAATTTGTAACAAAAACAGTTATATAAAATTTAATTGATAAAATAATTGCATTTAAAATTCATCATAAGAATAGATAACTTCAAGAACAAGTAGCAGTGAATGATTATGTAAATAGTTTTTTCAACTCTTCATAATAGTTTAGTAGTGGATTCTTAATATTGAAACAATTTTTAACGAACAAAATTTACAACTTATATTTAATTTTGCAGATAATAAATCGTATTTGAAAATTCATCTTAAAGTGGGTAGTAGATGATTATGTAAGCTTCTTTTTTTCTTTCCAACTCTTATAATAGTTTAGTAGCGCTCTAAACTATTCTTTTAGTATTTTACTCTTTTATAAATTGAATTAAAAGAATAATTTTATTTAGTTTTAATACGAATGATTCAGTTTTTTTTATAGTTTATTTCAGTTCAATTAAGTATTTTTTTTTAATTTTAGTTTTTTCAGCACCTATTTAGAATTAATCAATAAATTATTAGTTGGTATTAATATTAGTTAACGTCGTGTGTTGCATATCAACTTGATAATCCAAAAAGATGCTACCAAATATATATTTTATAAATAAAAATTTACGTATAGTACGCATGATATTGCTGGTATTATTCCCTTAATTATATTTAGAGTTTCACCTTCATAATATGTAATATATAACACACTAAGAAATCGAAAAGCACGTGATAGATTCAAGATAACTTTGAGCAGATTTGATTAACCACCCTTACGAACTTAATAGGCAAAATGGTCGATGGAATATTCGATTGGTGAACAAAAAATTGTATTTAGGCCACAAAGAAGAACCAGAGTGATGTCCTTGTATTGACAACTTGGTATCGATGTCGTCATAACTTGTTCACTAACATCACATGGATCCTTATTCTCTATCTATGGTATACATGTACATCTCAAAAGTTTCTATTTACAAACTGTGGAAATTGGAAATTGGAAATTATTCTATGCAGAAATTTTCTCTATGCATTCCAATGATTCGCATAATTATCCTACAGGCTACAGTAAAGTACTGGTCTCCCCTTGCTGTGAAATGGATTCAAATCCACATAGCCAGACCTGTTTATAATCATCTCTGAAATGGATTCTATAGTGCAACGACTTCTTCCTTTGACTACTTTTAGCTTATTATGTACGTCTGCAGGCTGAATATAGATAATGGCTAAATAAGAAGATTGTTCCCCATAAAAGCTATCTCGAATGCAGTAAATTAGTTGAAGGACAAAATGTGAATGCAGTTCCTTACATGTTTTCACCTGGATAACTTATGTGGATCATTTATGCAAACCTTTTATAACATAAATTACTAAGTAAAACATCAAATTCTAATCAAAGAACAGTATCACATAAACTTGAACTGCATCTGAGTTTTGTCTTTGGTTAAAGGTGAAGAGATATGAATATTTAATATACCTTACACGGTGCCTTCTTGTCGTAAGGGCTGAGCTTCAGCATGAACTACATTATTTTGCTGGTCAAGTGGCATGTATTGTGACATGATAGCCATGATCTCGGAGTCCATGTAAGACTACAAAAATGAGACATGTAAATTAATATGGTGATAGGTGATAATTTGGATTTCCAATTTAATATGAATGATGTGTAACGTTATCTCTAGTTGAGAATGAATTAGGCTTACCCGGAGCCTATATTTGTAGAACACGTAACCAGCTAGACCAGCGCCCACAACAACTGCTATGACCACAAAGGCAAGGAACCGGCCAAATCTTGATCCACTTCTTTCTGCGTGAGAGAAAAAACAAAATTTTAATCATAAACAAACTGAGTTTTCTTTAGAAAACTTTAGTTATGGTGGTGTGATCACGAATTTACAGTAGTAATAATAGCAGAGCAACAGATGGACTTTAATATATTACCAATACAGACGTCTTGTTCCTTTATGTATAGAAGATTTCCCTTGCATTTACATTCGTAACTACCCCAAGTGTCCTTGCAACTGCAGCCATCACACTGACAAGCACTTCGTTCCTTACATTCGTCAACATCTGAATATGATCAAAACATGTTTTTAGATAGATTTATATTTTTACAAAATAGATCATACAAAGAAAACATGTGTTTAATTGCTTGCCACAGTAAAATCAAATGTTACCTTCGCATTTATTACCATCTCCACGAAACCCAACCGGGCATTGACAGCCACTTGCCTTGGAGTCCTTCATTTATACAGAAGGGAATTCAGTTAGCCAAAAGGGATATCAAGGAAATCGGTAGAATAAATCTTTTTCAATAATCAGAAGAAAAAGTGAAGGTCAGGTTATGCAGTACTGAACTGAGCAAGCTGAGAAAGTTACTCCATTTTTAGTTTCTGACCAACAACCACCATTGTTAATAGAACACCTTGCAGGTCCAAAAGCTGTCAAATAAGGAAAATAATATAAACCTCAGAAACATCATGAAAAGAAAAACATATAACTGTTGAATACAGAAGCAAAACAATTGCCTCTTATTATGGACCGTGCAACGACTTTTTTAATAGTTTGGTTCTTCTAAATATACATTAACCCATCCACAGGTATTTGAATGTTATATCAATATATTCCCGAGCAGCCATAGGTAACGCTGACATACAAGGCTCTTCAAAGAGAAACGGAGAAGACTGGCTTCAAAAAATCAATTCTAGCAATACTGAAATAGGGCTTTTATATCTTTCAAAAGTTATCTGTATGAGTTATCCCACAGCAACCTAACACCGAATTGTCGTTATTCACAAAAAATTAACTTAATAACGGATCTTTTTTATTATGAATGCAGTGCTTATTAAATGAAAATTGACCAATAATGATTAACAAATAAATAGAAATAGTAATTCTCATACAGTGTTCAACATGAATTCATATTCCCTTGCATTTTTTTTCCATAAGTCAATCTAGACCACGAATAAGAATGTTTAGGGGGAGAGGATCTACTGATCTTCATCCAAATTTATGAGTAAACATCCATTTGAATTTGGATTTCGATTACAATATAAAATAAATTTTCTCAATGATGAAAGTTGCATATGGATGACTTCCAAATCATAGAGGAAATGTTTTAATCTGTGGCTCCCATAGCCATCTTGTTGTATGAGAAAAGAGAAAATGATATTTTGATATTAAAGTAACTTTTTAGATTGGAAAATGCATACCTTCACATGTAGTATAACCATCACCCTTATACTGAACACCGTTCACAACAGGGCACTCGCAAACTCTTCCCCTGAATGTATCCTGAACAGATGTATAAAGGCTTAGTTTGTAGTCAATCATAAGCAGACACACATGGACGGCAATACATGTCCAGTTTTGGGGAGGGGAATGGTAAAAAAATTCCTTATCTTATACCTTGCAAGCAGTTATGTTAGCTTTTTTGTCTTCCCAGCATCCTCCATTTCTTTCAAGACACTCATTAGTCTCAACATCTGATAAACTCAAACCAGGATGTATAGTTTAGAATATTAAACAGTAGATTTTTAGAACTAGAAGAGTCAATCATCACTGAAATTCATGCAATACGTTATTAAGCATACTAACCTCCGCTTAAACAAACAGAAGGTTCAGTAGTCTCCTTAAATCCAGAACATATAGCCTTCAGTACAGCAGTTCTCTCCAATTTTCCTTTAGACAAGATAAATAAAATATTCAGAAATCTGATACACGATACATTAGATATTGTCATATAAAGGATACTTGAATTTGACATGTAACACATACATCCACTACATTACACCAATAACAAATTTTGAAATTCAATTAACCAATCAACTAAAATAAAAAATAAAGCCCATAATAGACCGGCAAGAGATTAAGGAATAGAAGAAGATCTCACAGAAGAACAGAAGTACATTAGAGATAACTAAAGAAGTTCTAAACTTCACTAATCGTCCTCGAGTGTGAAAGAAAACCCTGTTTTTCAATAACGTAAAGGCAGAGTGAAAACCCTAAATTCATAAGTAAGAATTAGGTTACTGCCCGAAAATCAAATTAAAATCTTCCGTGAGTCTAAACTAGTTTTCGGACAACCAGACATGTCTTTTTACATTAACAGAAAAATGTTCACCATTTACGTCTCGGGAAGATCATCAAGATGGTTGATGCTCTAGTTTTAGAAAGAAGCATTGCATAGTTGAAATTCACAGAGCTTTTTAGTGGCCAAGCCCGGGAAACATGTAGAACCAAAAGTCATAATAGGTATACAGTAAGAGCACTTTTTCTTGACCCTTAAAACTGGATTTTGATGGCCAAATTCAATAATAGAATGCACTGGTCACTCATACATTATTGAAGATCAGTAAAAGCATTTACTAGATTTCATGTAGGAATTTAAGTAACTAACCTCTATACTGGACATTGTTCAAAACCAATGTTGGCAAGATGGTGATATCACCGCGAGATCCTCTACCGATCTGAATATCACAAATGAAACACAAGTATACCAATTATTGAATAATGTAATCGCCTGGATTTGGTACTTCATTTTATACGGTAGCCCTTATGATTAGAGTTATAACATTTTATTCTTGAATTTTTCTAAAGACATGGCAATAAATATTAAATGTAACCTGGACTTGTTGCTCATTCTTTAGCACTTCATTCTCCACATCCGCTTCAGGATCACCCATGCATTTCTTAATTTTCTCCATCGGCAGATCTGTAAGATTAATATTTAACTTTCACAATAAAAGAGAAAACAACTTACTTGATTCACAACAGCATAAGAAAGTAGTATTTACCCAATGATTTCATCACTTCCTCAGCACAATCTTTGCTGTATCTTTTCTCCTTCATAGAACATCTGACATGGAAATCTGTCACATAATCCCACCAGACCCATGAACGGTTGCTCTCATTGGCAACCCTATGGACACACAGCTGCCTCAAATTTTCATACACCACATCCTTTCCTTCATAGCCCTCTCCAAAATCCTTCTCTGGATCCGGAGCACAATATCTCCCACGGTTTATACACTGCGATTTACACTGACTGCTAAGAATGAAGGGCGGTGGACAAAACCAAGTTATATAGTGTGGAGTGAACAAGGTGTAACCACCCCTCTCAAGAATTTGAGCATGACCCTTAAAATTCTTCACGAAATTCATCTGTTCGTCGCAACGAGCTCCACATTCATCATTGCTGTTGGTCCAAAACTCATACTCAACTCTGTTATCAGGGTGAGGTACTGACTCTCTCCAGTCAATTCTCAGCAAAACTTCCTCTTTGTTATTCAAAGCGTCCTTCAACAAATCACCAAATGATTTCTCTATCAGAGCTGATGGAATCACAATCTTCTCTATGTATCCATCAGCATCAGAGCTCTCCTCCGGAGAATCCATGGTTATAAGAGATTCATCAACGCTGTCAGTCACCAAAACTGCCGCAGCACCAGCTAGTTGTGCATGCCAAACCTTCAAGGCAAAGTAACACTCTACAAGTGCAAATAACTTTTCCAGTAAGCATCACAAAATATGGGTATGAAGAATAATAATAGAAAAGGATTATTGAAGCTCCATGAAATGCTTCTGAGCCAAGTTCTTTCGTTGCCTTTAGGATTCATTAAAATTAACATCCAAGAACCTGTTTAGAAGAGCTTATTTATAGTTTATACGGACTTATCATAAGACAAACAATTGTGTAAACATTTGGAATAAGATTACATAAGTTAAAAATCAATTTTATGAGAAATTAATATTAAAGACTCTTTCTAAATTAGTTTCTTATTTTATATAAATTAATTGTAACTTATATAATGAATTTATTTTATTTTTCTTTCATATTTTATTATATTAATAAGTATTTTCGAAGAAATTCATCCAAACATGAACAAATTCTCTAGGATAACTCCCGAATTTTTTTTCCTCCAGTATATAAACAGGTTATACAAATTGAACTTACGTATAAGCACTTAATTAAGCTAATTATAAACGGGAAAGGAAGCTAAATTAAGAAGAAACAATGACCAACAGTCGAAAAAGGAAAGAGCAGGACTTCATTTCTCTTCATATTTCACTAAAGATAAGAAATCCAATAAAAAAGGAAAATATAACCAGAAAAAAAAAAAAAAAAAAAAAAAAAAAAAAAAAAAAAAAAAAAAAAAAAAAAAAACAAAAAAAAAAAAAAAAAAAAAAAAACAGGTTCAATTAACTGATAAACCTATTCCATACTAGAATCAACGTATAAACTATCAACCAACATAACTAGTTTCAGAACACACCAAAAAAAAAAATGATCATGTAACAGTAAATTAGCACGACGTGAATGAAACATGAAGCACGCACGACGAACGAATCAAAGTCAACGAAGACAAAACCGAATAAACAGATACATACATAGATACACAGATAAATACCTCCGCGATCAAGGAGAACAATAGTAGGACGATAGGACTGAAGTTTGAAGGGCTTATCACCGTCGAAGACCTGACAACCGTGGGAGCCTTTGGCGGGATACACAACAGAGCCAACGATGAATCCTCCGTAGTCAGGAAGGCCGAAGTTACCGATAGCGCCGTCGCGTTTAGTCCGCATCTTGTGCGGCGAAAGAACGGTTATGCTGCTCTTCTCCACCACAAAGCGCGCGTCGACTAGAATCAGCCACGCCGCAAACAGCGCGACGGCCGCAGCCGCAGCAACGCACACTTTCATGGTGATTTGCAGTGTTGATGCTAGTGAAGAAATGAAGGAATAAGAAGAAGAAGAAGGAAGAGAAGGAGAAAGCGTATGGTTGAAGATTTGTAACTGTCTGTAGTGGTACCGGTGGAAAGCTTTGCTTAGAGAGAGAGAGAGAGAGTGTGTGTGTGTCGTTTAATGGTGCGGAGGTTTGCGTTTCGCAATCAAAGGGTGACGTAAAGGAAGGGTAAACGACAGGTGAAAGGAAGAGGAGGTGGTGGACGGAGTCAGGGCAGCTACCTCTACACAAACACAACAACACACACTTCCTTTCTTCTTAATTTAATCAGTAATTTTCAATTTTATTTATTTCAGTTTTGTGTCAAAATATTATCTTATCTAACTTCTCAGCAGCTTTTTTATTTACAAAAAAGAAATAGGAAGTCTTGATTTTTATGTATTTTTTGTTTTCTGTTGACTTAACAACTAGCGAATTATTATTATTTTTATGATTCTATAGTATGAATACAAAAATTATCAACAATTTCGTTTGAGGGTGAGACAAAAGTTAGTTATTGACAAGCTCAATAAATATTTAAAAATACGATATAGGAAAAAAAGATACAAAACACTTAACAAGGTAATAGAAATGGAAATAAACATTTTCTTAAGGAATTATTTCATATAAATAAAAAGTTTCACCAGTCGCAAAAACTAAGAAATATATTATTCAAGGTAAGTCAAAATTGACAAATTGAATTATTTTAAAATTAAATTGAATTTTAAAAGCGTCTAAATATAACCTAACTGAATATATAATGGTTTATATAAATCAAATTCATCTGTATCATAATATTAGTCTAAGTTGGTTTTGCTTTTAAACTATCTTAATTTAATTATAGTTGAATCTAATGGAATATTAAAAGGGATATCTTGACATCTAAGAGAGAGAAACAAAAATACCCATTTAATAACTTAAAAAAATACCCATTTAATAACTTAAAACAATCATATTTATTTATTTTTGAATTTAAAATTGTAATACATATATTATATTATTAAAGTGGGTTTTCAAGTGGATTTTTTTTAAAGAAGTATCAAACTATATTAAATTTGAATGGACTGAGTCTAGGGTGACAATGAAGCATCATGGGTATTTTTATCTAGTTCAATGAAGACACTAATCACAATTCCCATTAAGTTTCCTTTCATTGTCTTTCCAATTTTATGGAATCACTTAAAACGACTTGAGGGGATATATTTTCTGACTGAAAAACTGTCAACAAAAAAATAAAGAAGCTTAGTTATTTTTATTTCAACATATATATAATATATTATGTATCAAAAATATAATAATATTCTTATGTGATAAAATTGTTAATGGTACCTTTTTCTTGTAATAAAGAAAGTTATAAAACTAGAACAATTTACTTTGTCCCTTATGAAATTGCAAGGAACAAGAGACTATTAGGGTTTATTGGGTCAAGTCAATGAAAAAAATAAAATAAAATAGAAACATAGAAAAGTTTATTTGGATTTTAGGGTTCCATTTGTAAGTCATCTAGAAAAAAGAGAGTCAATGTGGAAGACAATGATGTTGAAAAGCCCACCTTAGAAGGCACGTTAAGTGCTCAAGGGCTAATGATATTGTTCATAAACTAAGACTTGCAATCTTCAAAATTATTTATAACTTTTTTTTTTTGCATGACGTTACATCTACTTTATATTTATGTAAAATATAAAAAAGTGTTGATTAACAACTTTTAAAAATGAATAAAATTATAAAAGAACTGTGCGATTTCATTTAGGAAAATATAATTTAAAAACAATACGTGATTAATTTAAAAGAATTTAAAGTTTACAAACAATTGAAAATGACAAGTTTGAGAAAAAGTATATTTAATCAGCGGTTGTTAGGAAAATAAACTATAATTTAATATGTAATGTTGGAGTAGCAAATGACATGTTAAAAGTATACTTAATTTACTGTTAAGTGGGTTTAAGAAAATTAAAGAAAATATATGTGCAGAAGACCATTATACAAGTCAACTGCATATGTTTTTTTTTTTTCTTCAAAATTTGCAATACTATTACACAATGGGCATATTAATAATCCCCATTTCCACGTTTGGAAAAATATATTTTTTTAATAAATAACATAATTTTTGTGAAAAATAATATTAATAGAAATTACAAACTTTTTTGTTCTAAATATTTAATACACAACCTTTACATATATAAACTTAAATATTACTCAACAAAAATTAAGTTGAAATTAATCATATAATCTGAACTAAAACAAATTTTTACAAATTTGATAGATATTATATATGATTCGAATAAAATTAAATCAAACTTTTACAATTTGGGTTGATTTATTTTATATAGTTTCAAAATAATTTTGTGATGTATTATATTCAACAATCATTCTAACTTGAAAACATTATGACTAAACGAATTTAAAATTCTTGTAAGACATTATATAATTATAGAAAAAAAAATTCTTGGAGACTAAAGACGTTGTGGGCTTGACATCATGACTAAGTATTTATTTTTTTAAATCATAACCAGAAGCATTTCTTATTTGAAAGTATTTTTGACTTTTCATTAATTAAATTTTTAATATCAAATTAAGCTTTTCGAACTGTATAATCTGAAATATTTTTTTATACTTTAGAATGTATAATTTGAAAAGCTTTTAGATTAGACAATGTCTGCAAAGAAAGATAAAATAGGCATTTTGAAATTTATGGGAGTACAGAAGAAACTTATGGGGTGCGAAAAGAAATACCGACAATGCTAAGCCTTCTACTAAATCCAAAAGCAATAAACTTGTGAACTCCTTTTCGAAATCTGTGGGGCTTAAAATTCCAACGTATACTTATTGCACCTCCATATTTTCTTTTTGTACCTTCACGGACTTGAAAAAATAATCATTATATTTTTTTATGAGAAAAATTTAATAAATCTTACATTTTTTTTATTTTGGATTGTAGAATTTAGAATTGAAAAATTATATCTAAATTATATAATTTAAAATATAAGAAATTATATTTTAAATTGTACAGTTTAATATAATTCAAAATATAAAAAATTATATTTTAAATTGTATAATCTACAAATTTTGAATTGTAAAATTAAAAAAAAATATTTTCGGTATTTTAAAAAATACGTGGATGCAGAAGAATGCATCTAAAATTAGTGGGGTCTTTTTGAATGAGCCATGCATTATAGTCTCCTGGAATATGGAACCCTCTAATTGCGCAATAATTGTTGGAAGTTCTTCTTCATAATTTCATTCTGTATTTCATTCTTTGCCTTCTTTGGCACTTCAGGTATTACCTACTCTATGGTCACTCGTGTATCATGTTCCGTTTACTTTTATATTAGTTTCTCTTCCAAAATTTCATAATATTTTTAAAGTAGGAAAGAACTAATTAACATAAATTCATCTGAAAAAAATAGAGTTTGATTAGTGGAAGAGAATTACTAGCAACTCTCTTAGACAATCTCTTTTAAGTATTTTCATTGATTTAAATTTATTATGATTCACTAGACCCATCAAATAGTCACATATGTTGTTACAAATGAATAACATAAATTTATAATACTTTTATAATTTTTAAGTTATTAAAAATAATTTTTAATTATTTGCTTCATTCGATTAAGCCTACACTAATTGCGTCTAATCTTGATCAATGTTCTTCTTTGGAAGCTCATTCTTTCTTTTGTTATCTTGGTGGTAGGTAAACTATGCTATTATAATGACGCGTTTGGAAGATTAATACCCTTATCATAATTACCGAATTGGAAATGAAGATAATAAAATCTCAAATTTTTCTATACTTGCAACATTTAATTCGCATAATTACTATAAAATTCAAGAAACTGTAATTTCCCGAGGATAAGTGTAGTTAAGTCTAACTTTATTTTTATTAGTTATATAAAATACAATTGAGATTTTAGCAACTTTTTATACATAATATATCAAAACTAAATTAAATTATTTTCTCTTTCAAGTATCATAAAAGACATAGTTAGATTCAATTTATTTATCTTAGTAAATATTTATCATCACTAAGTTGAACGATTTAAATAATAAATGAAAAATAGTAATTTAATGATTTTTAAATAAAATATATTCCACTCCAACGGAATGAAATGGTTTTTGCTTATTTATACACAACAAGAAAGTAAAATGATTAATTTAAAAATAAAAAACTTTTCCAATTTTATTTGTAAATAAATAGTCTTCTATGTTTCAAAAATAACCAGCCATTACATACCGTGACGAAGTGGATCAATAGAATAAAAAATTGTGCAGAGAATAAAAAATTGTAATGCAAAAAAATATGCTAATTCTAATTGTACAAAGGATGCAACAAAAATCTGCCGCATTTACTGGTATTTTGTTTTTATGATTATTAAATCATTTTTGAATTCTTCAATTAGAGTGTATGATGAAAAGGTTAGATAGTAATATGTAGATAAATTTACTAATTACTGTAATTTTCCCTTATTAAAAAATTAAACAACAATGAATTTATTAATTAGTGTAAAGGATGCAACAAAAATCTGCAGTATTCTAGTATTTTGTTTTCATGGTTATTAACGCATTTTCGAAAGGTTTAATTAGAGTGTATGATGAAAAGGTTAGATATAGGAACATGTAGATAAATTTACTAATTAGTGTAATTTTTCCCTTATTAAAAAGTTAAACAACAATGAATTATTAATTAGTGTACAAAGGATGCAACAAAAATCTGCAGTTTTTACTAGTATTTTGTTTTTATGGTTATTAAAGCATTTTTTAATGCTTTAATTAGAGTGTATGAAGAAAAGGTTATATACAGTAACATGTAGATAAATTTACTAATTAGTGCAATTTTCCCTTATTAAAAAATTAAACAACAATGAATTCTTAATTAGTGTACAAAGGATGCAACAAAAATCTTCAATATTTACTAGTATTTTGTTTTTATTGTATTAAAGCATTGAATGCTTTAATTAGAGTCTATGATGATAAGGGTTAGACAGTAACATGTAGATAAATTTATTAATTAGTTCAATTTCCCCCTTATTAAAAAATTAAACAACATTATCATCAATAGCCAAACAAAAGACGTTTATCAACAACGGCTGAAATTAGAAGTCAGACGAGTTAATATATACAAAACATAATAAAACTGAATATTTAATGAAAATAGAATATTAACTGAAAAATGTTTATTTTTATCTAACTTATTTTTCAAAATTCAAACTAATATTAATTATTCTTTTATTATTTATATTCTAATTTTTTATTAATATATATTATTGTGATGAAGAAATAGAAAAATAAAATTGAAAGTTTTCATTAAATAAAAAAGTTATTATACTTTTAAATTTCGAAAAATAACTTTGAACCACAGTTTAAAAAGAATTTATCGTAATTCATTCTCCTTAAAATGGAAGAATTAATGTCAAATCTGATTACGATTTTCAGATAAATGCATCTTTAAAAAATTATAGTTGTTTGCACGTAGACAAGTTTTTTCATACTAATTATGAAAAAAATCTGGATATATACATTAATACTCATAAAACATTTATATATAAATAGATAAAATCTTCAAATATCTACCCAAAGTTTAATGAAAACCTTTTAACCAATTTTTGTATATTTAATTATCCGTATTCCCAAAATACAACTTTTTGGTAACTGGTGTATGATTACTAGAAAATAAAATATGCAATTAAATTAGGGTGCACATTCATTTAACATTTATATATATTATTATTTTATTAAAAAAATCAATGTGAAATGCAATTTAACAGTTATATATATATATATATATATATATTATTATCTTATTAATATATAATATTTTTTAAAAAAAATCAATGTGAAACGCAAGTATCCTGAGAATAGTGGTGTTAAAAAATATTCCGAAACACTAAACGGTGAAAAGTGGTGGGGCCCATCGCATTGCGTGAACACTATAAATTCACAACCATTGGTACACAGTTACCTCAAACTCACACAACATGGCTCCATCACCAGCGTTAACCCTCTCCCAAGTGTCTGTGTCTCTTTTTCTGCTTTTTGTCGCGTCACTTTCTTCTTCCTATGCAACTTCTCGCCTCACCCATGACCCTAACTCACAACTATCACCAGCACAAAAGCTCATAAGAAGCTTCAACCTCTCCCCAAAGCACCCAGTAAACATTGTCAAAGGTGGTGATGAAGTTTTTGTTTCAGGAAATATCGTGGAGAAAAAGTTTTCGTTTCTTGGTGATTCTGGACCTTCTATTCAAGACCTTGGTCACCATGCAGGTTACTATTCACTTCCCAGTACCAAAGCTGCAAGGTAAATATATATGCATCCTTCTCATGTAACACACTCACTTGTATCATTTCCTCATCATTCCAATGAGAAAAAGTCTTTCAGATGTGATGTGAGAGTGATGATTCATGGATCTTTCTTTGCAAGTTGCAACATAAAAGAACTCTTTGTGATATAATGATTGACTAAAAAGGTCAACAATTGCTGCCTCGCTTTATTCTTTTCCAACTAGCTGCTACTATCAGTGTATTATTTTGTGATATATTCAATTAATGTATAGATCTTAAGGAATAATGAATTGTTCTGCAAGTAATATGCTTGTTATTAAATTTTATTATCGTCATATACACGAAATTGTATCATTATTATATATCAGACGCGTTTTACAAGTTTCTTTCAATATTTGGATTTATCCTTGATTTTGGATACTTCTAACTTCTAAGTTCAATACCGACCACACATCTTTATTGATTTGAAAGATGACATAATGATCTTGTTATTGTGTTTATCGTGAGTTTGGACACTTCCAAGTTTATTTCTGATCACACATACTGGTTTGAAATTGGTTGATGATAATTCAAGTGTATTTTATTTAATTGTTTAAACTGAATCTCATCCTTTTAAATGTTCATGTATATGTTTGATCATGATTTTTTTTTTCCTATATCAAATGCAGAATGTTCTACTTTTTCTTTGAGTCAAGGAACAACAAGGCTGATCCAGTTGTCATATGGTTGACTGGAGGACCAGGATGTGGCAGTGAATTGGCTTTGTTTTATGAGAATGGCCCTTTCCATATTGCCAATAATTTGTCTCTTATATGGAATGATTATGGTTGGGACAAGGTAATGATCAATTTCTAAGGTTTCTTTCTTTTACTGAAAGTGTTCCTTCCATGAATAGTTCAACAATAAAGTACATAGTCAAAAAATTGGTGAAATTGGTTAGATTATAGAACCAGTTGTTACACCAATTTTTTTCTTATTACTGGCAGTAACCATAGTTTTCTCATTTTGCAGGCATCAAATATTTTATTTGTTGACCAACCTACAGGAACAGGTTTTAGTTACACTTCTGATGATAGTGACATTCGTCATGACGAAACTGGTGTTAGCAATGATTTATATAACTTTTTGCAGGTAAAAATATTAATATACAGTTCCTTTTTTATCCCATTTATCAACCTGGCTGCAGTTTTATACGGACTTGTAACTTTTGATCTTTATAACAATATTAATTTTTAACTAAATATCAATACATTTTGTTTGCATGAATCTGATTAAAAAATAACATTGGGAACATACATGGCAACTGTATATTTTGCAATTCTGAATATAAGATATTCTTGCTGTGTATGAATAGATCTGCTAAATCAATTTTATTATAATGACAGGAGTTTTTCAAGGCACATCCTGCGTTCACTAAGAATGACTTTTATATCACTGGAGAATCATATGCTGGGCACTACGTTCCTGCTCTTGCATCCCGGGTTAACCAAGGAAACAAACAAAAACAAGGAATTCATATAAACCTTAAGGTCTTACATTTTATATTATGACTGGTCCAGAAAGGTTTATTAATTGATAATTTTTTTATCAGCTATTAGTTAATAATTATCTTGTCTTGTTTTTTTTTTTTTTTTTTTTTTTTTTTTTTTTTTTTTGTGTTGATTCATTTGTGTAACAACAGGGTTTTGCAATTGGTAATGGGTTAACAAATCCTGGAATTCAGTACCAAGCATACCCAGACTATGCATTAGATAATAAAATTATCACAAAGGCTCAACATGATGATATAAGCAAGTTGATCCCTGATTGTGAAAAAGCTGCTAAAACTTGCCGTACAACCTCTTGAACTCTTGTCCCTTTTTCTTCCATGCACACACACCCCTTTTGTAAACTTAATAATTGTTTCACTTTGTAATGCTGTTTGTGTTTGATTTTCAGAAACTCAAGGTGGAGAAAGTTGTAGCATTGCATTTGGTGCTTGTAATAACATATTCAGCAGTATATTGTCCATTGCTGGGGACATTAACGTGAGTAATCATGAAAGAACAGTGCCTTCTTTTTCCTACTCAGTTAAGTTTGCTTACTGCATCTTCTGATATGCAAATTGCAGTACTATGACATCAGAAAGAAGTGTGTGGGGAATCTGTGCTATGATTTCAGCAACTTGGAGACTTTGCTCAACCAAAAGAAAGTGAAGAGTGCTTTAGGTGTGGGGAATGACTTGGATTTTGTTTCATGCAGTCAAACAGTGTACAGTGCTATGAGTCAAGATTGGATGAAAAATCTGGAAGTGGGGATTCCTGCTCTTCTTAAGGATGGAATCAAGGTACTTGTGTATGTAGGGGAAAAAGATCTCATATGCAACTGGCTAGGTGAGCCTAATTCATTCATTTTGAACAAATTTGTTTGAAGAGTGCTATTGATGTTCTTTTTCTAACTTAAAATTACAAATGGATCCCACAAACTTTGGTGTTTTCCATAAACTGTAATCAACAATAAAGGATGAACTTTGGTTGAGTTCTTGATGTGGTTCTCATTTGGCAGGAAATTCAAGGTGGGTTCATGCAATGGAGTGGTCAGGCCAAAAGGCGTTTGGACAATCTCCTACAGTGAAATTTGTTGTTGATGGTGTAGATTCAGGATCTTTGAACAGCTATGGACCTCTCTCTTTTCTCAAGGTTTGTGTTCATGGTTGTAGTCTTTAGTGAGGCATTGTTAATTTCACATTTGGTAACTCTTTGTTGTGTGATACCATGTCAGGTATATGCGGCTGGGCATATGGTTCCTATGGATCAACCAAAAGCTGCACTTGAGATGTTGAAAAGATGGATGGGAGGGAAACTCACCACACAAAGAGACAATTAGTTTTCTCTCTTAACCTACACTCTCATGTTAAAACCAAAACCAAACATACATGAATAGTGATCACAATCATTTTGTGTAAATGGCTTCGGCTATTAATAATATTTGGGTGGTGGAATTTATATTTTTTACGAGACAATTCTTGAACTCTGTACTCTTACAACTTTGCAATGTGCACCTTTTTCATATTTGTTCATACAGGAAAATGTCATTAAATCATTAATCTTAATATAGTTCTGACTCAGAAAAATAAACTTATTCAGTATTATCCTTTGTGAATGATGCGGGAACCACACTTTTGAAACATTGGCTTTAAAAATGAACAAAATCTAAAAACAGACAAAAAAAATGATCTGGACCATTTCCATAAATGAGGTATTGGGAAGGTTAGTGATTTTGACTGCAGTTCAAATGGAATAGCATGAAATTCTGTAAGATAATGGCAGAGGCCCTTTTGAAAATTAAACAAAGAAATTGCTTAAAAACTACTTTTATACAGTTCACTCGGATGTTTTTTGTTGTTCTGAGTTTCCATTACAAATTGGTGAGTTTCCTCTCTGTCTCGAATATTTTGGAAACTAAAGATTTGAGATGTTTTACATAATGAAAAATGACAAAAAACCTTGTAATTTTAAAAATTAAAAAGATCAAGTTTCGAAATTTAGAAAAGCGGTGAAAGTGACAACTTAGAAAACAATATCAGGTCTTAATTTTTTTTTTGTTGAAGCATAAAAACAGAGACAACAAAACCTCATAGAACAGAGATCTCATCTTTAAAGGCAACTGAGGTAGTTGTTTTTCTTCTTTTTGCTTTTCTTTCTTGAAGATCCCCATGGAGCTCTTTTATCTGTTTCCATTGACCAAGCATGAATCTATTCATTCAATCTTAGATTAAAATATTTGATAACCTTTTTGACATTTTTATTACACGATGAATTTCCTATATTCATTCAAGAGCTAAGAAAAACGAGAAAAAAAACGAAGAATCTTCTTTCATAAGCAACGAGAATCATTATAGATTTTAATGATATAATGCAGACCCAGTTCTACATTTGGATATGTATAGGAGGACGACCAGCATTTCATGAGTGGACCATTAAAAATTGTTGCTTTTCATATAACAGTAATTAATAAAAAATACATTCAAGATTATTGGAAATTGAAAAGTGACACTTGGAGAGTGGAAGGTAATGAGAAAGTGTGTGAAAGAAAAAAAAAATGGAAGTAATTAATGTGAGGAAAGTTGAGCGTAGATAGGGCGGGCCTTGCACATGGCTTGGAGAGGAATTAGCCTTGACAATGTAATATAGTTGTTCTCTGTCATATCAAGCTTTTCCTCATTCACTCTTTTCCAATCAAAACATTGAATGAGCAATCCCACAGTGTAGCTCACACTTTGCAGAGCCATGGGTTCTCCAGGGCAAGCCCTTCTTCCCATTCCAAACGCTACCAACTTTTTCTCCTCTCCTTCCACATCAAACCTCTCAGGCTTAAAGCTTGTGGCATCCTTCCATTGTTCAGGGTCTCTCTGCATGGCCCAACCATTGATAATCACTATTGAGTTTTTCGGGACATTGTATCCTCCAATAGTGATATCTTCTGAAGACACGTGTGGAATCAGAATTGGAGCTGGGGGATACAACCTAAGTGTCTCAAGGATGATCTTCCTAAGATAAGGAAGTTTTGGAAGGTCTGACTCATTCAACAACCGATCTTCTCCCACCACTCTCCCCAATTCCTCTCTTGCCTTCTTCAACACCTCTGGGTGGTTCAGTAAATTAGATAAAGCCCACTCTAAAGTTCCAGTTGATGAATCTGTTCCGCCAAAAAGCATCGCCTACAGTGCAAATTTCATCATATGATGTTAGAAACACTACTTTACGTATTTGTGCAGCATAAGGCATCTCTTTGTCTTTACGAGTTGAGACACTATGCAATCAATAAACAAATATATGTATAAATTGATTACCAGAGCAAGGCCTTTGATGATTTGGTCAGTGTAATACTCAGGTTGAGTCTCTTGCAGTTTGAGGAGATGGCCAATCATGGAATTCTCACGATCCTTGCTGTTACGGTTCTCGTCCAAGATCTTGTTCAAGATGTTATCATACCTCTTGCTGATATTCTTCAAGCGCTTCTCGACGTTCTCGAAATCGAACCACC
>Ga0209700_106111_pt1 | contig 19192 bp, 10 predicted proteins | sample SiratroredBW_FD_187528 | JGI IMG/M metagenome (GOLD analysis project Ga0209700, IMG submission 187528) | Root nodule microbial communities of legume samples collected from California, USA - Siratro red BW (SPAdes) (version 2) | ecosystem: Host-associated > Plants > Roots > Nodule | place: USA...
ATCTGAAAATTAAAAAAAAAAAAAAAAAAAAAAAGGAAATACAAACGAATAAATAATGAAACTTGGTGAACCTTTTATACTCATCAATCGTATCTTTTAGTGGTCCACATTGACATGGGTCACTTTCAGGAGAACCATGCTTAATTCATCTTCAAGCACCTCCATTTTTTGTGAAATTTTTTATGATGCTCTTCCAATATTCTAAAAAAGATAAATGAGTACTATAATTTGACGAACGAATCTTTTGAGTAGTCCAAATTATGGTGCAGTCTGAATGACCACGTAGCTTAGACAGTTCCAAAACCAAAATAAAGGGTGGGATCAATCCAGACACACAAAAAATAAAGTAATTGAATAATCTCCAAATTTGAATGAAATAAAACCTCGTGAATTTACACTTATCTTATTACCAAATAATTTTTGGAGACTCCAATTTATCATTTGCTCAATACTAAAACAAACACAAATTACTTATATGTTTATTAAAAAAAATCTGCATGTAAGAGCACTGCTAGTGCAGGAGTGATATACTTGGGGGCAGAGAAAAACATTAATGACATGCACGAACGAACCAGTAACCACGACCATTGTGAGGGACGGATAACTAAGTTTGGACTACCTTTAAAATTTTTGCTGAGTCCTTGGGATTCACTTCATCTTAATTAATGATGGCTTTGAAATTTGAACTTCCAATGTAGTTGTTACTAAAAACTGTCTGAAATTTTATATATATTGTCCTTAACTTCCATTCCAGTAAAACTTTTGGTCTGACACATGAATTTTAATTATAATCAATCTAATAAACATATTGCTTATTATAAAAATATCACATTAATTAGATCACAACCATTATAATAAGTTGTTATTATTATGATATATTTTTCCTGTCATGAGTCACTAATACATCATATATTCAATCACAATTAACAAAATTATTAGAATTTGAATAAAATTATAAAAGCGTGTGCATCATGATTTTTTTTATACATGGTTCACCAAATAAGTTCTCATCTTTTTAGTAAATAAATTCAATTGAAATAAAATATAACTCTAATTATAATTAATGTAATTAGGTTGATATATGTATTGTTAGTCATCATCATAAGTAAAATTAATGTAATAAATTCTTATAATAAAGTTTGTCTACATGCATATTTCTTAAGAAAATCATTAGAAGTCAATTAAACACATATCACCTTATCTTGCATGAACAATCAATCATGAACATTTTATTGAATTCTGTGGTTTGGACATCTTATCTTTATGACTGAAAAATCAATAATTAGTATTGTGTTTATCTTATCTCCAAGGTCATCTCCCGATCCTCTCACAAGCATAAAGTTATATTTTGTAACAACACAAAAGAAGAGTACTAAAAGTGTTGTTGCAGTTTTGACAGAAATTACTTGAAAAAAATCACTTCTCACTAAACTCAACATTTCTTCACCAATGCAAAAAATATATTATAACAACCTTGGAGTTGTGTTGCTTGCTACAATCCAATTATGCACTTAGGTTCGAAGCATTTTGAGTTAGATTTACACTTTTTTTTGTAATTATGTTTAGAATAAGAGATTACAATTGACACATCTACCTTCTCGTTTTCAAGTTATTGACCTTCTCACTAAACTTCTATTTACAGTCGCTTTTAATCGTTTTCGAGATAAACTTCTAATAGTAGTGAATCTTATCATAAGTTTACGGGAAATATCAGTTGACTAATTGTAACTGTATACTTGTATGTGGTTGCATGGGGTTCTTATATATAATTTTGCTTCTTTACCAAATACGTTCTTGGTAGGGAGGCCATGTGCTTGCTTGTGATGTTAGTTGTGGTGTTGTGAAGAACAACGGTCCAGCTGCAGTGGTTTATGGTGCCTATATTAGAAGCAATGAAACCTTGAGGCATAATCAATTATCATGATGTATAAATTTTGAGGCATGATGAATTATAGTAATTGATTATGTAAACAATTTCTAAGGATATTTATTATTTGATACACATAATCAATTATGTATGTTTTTTTTTTTTATTTTTTTTTTTTTTTTTATTTTTTTTTTATTTTTGAGTTACACACTACAAAATATTTATAATTACAAATGTTTAAAATTAAACTGTAACAGGATGCAACTCAAATAGTAAAGTGTATCTCTAACTTCCATATTTTTTCACTTATATTATAATAAAATAATTATAATTAATTATATATAACATAATACTTATAATAAAATTAAAAAATTATAATAATAATCAAAATAAATTTATAAAATAAAAAAAATAATTTAATTTTAATTTTAAAATAATTGGTAATCTTATAATTCTATCCACTAAAAGATAATAATTCATCGATCACATATTTTAAATTATTTTTTAACCCAAAGATAAATTTGTAATCTTAAAATTTTATCAATTAAAAAAATTAAAATACCAATCATATATTTTTATCAAACAACCTTACTTTGAACTTAAATTTATATTTTTTCACTCCCCTAAATTCATTTTGAGAAAACAAAACATAAATAACAAATGTGTCAAATGTGTCTACTCGTAAAATCTCACCATGTTCTCTTATGTAAAAGACTTTTCTCTAAAGTAATAAAAAGAAGTTTCTTTTCTTCTTTCATTTCTTCCTCTTTACAAAAAGAAGTAAAACAAACATACTATAATGTAATGTAATAATAAAATATCGAGTCATGAAGTGAGAAGAAATAAAACTATTTTTAAAACATTTTTGGTGAAGTTTTAAACACAATAATTTATTTGTGAATAAAATCTTATCAATCCGATCACCGAGTAAAACCGAAAATCACGGTGGCCTTCTTTTTCATGAGATAGATACAATGGACTAAACATCAATGAAACAGACGAAACCACATCTTTATCTTCCTGTCCTTGGTCTGTTCCCCCAGTTACTACAAATTTCTATTAAATGTAGTTTTATAATTAACGCATAATCTTTTTGATGATTTGATCACGCAAGAAAGAGATAATTAACCAATTCTAAAACGACAAAGCTTTTACCAATTCTAACCCACCAATTCTTGCTCCCCAACATTGAAGTAAAAAAATGAACAACTACAACCTAATTTATCACTCAATCCATAAGACCCCATTAGTTGTGATTTTCAAAACCAGCACCAAGCAGAAGTATTGAAGAGATTTTAAGCATATGAACTATGAATTGAAGGAACCTTTTATTTTACAATTGTTTATGGAATAAAGTTTCAAGATATGTGTGCCACACAATCTAATGTCACCATCTTGATGTTGGGTGTAACTATATTTAAACTGGTGAAGCAAAGCAAAGGTGTTTTGGCACAGACGGTAAATGACTAAGTCAATTGGGACCCAAAACCTTAGGGCTGCTCAAGGAGATTGTGCCACTTGTGGGTCATTTTAAGGTTTCATGCTACATGTGCTAAGCCTTGAACCTTATAAAAACGAGAAGAGTTGTTGGAAAGGACCCACAAAAACCATTATATTGTCCACGACGAGCATGAGTTACGCAGACTTCAGTAAATGATTGCTTAGGTTTTGGTTTTTGTTTATTTGTCATAATTCAAGAATCCTGCGGATAAAGATACACCTAGCTAGCCACCTAGGCACCATCTATAACTAGTCATCTTGTTTATGATTCATAGGAGTCTCAAGATCTCGTTTCATCGCACAAGTGTCTATGTGGGTCATGTCATATTCACACACGTTCCAACATTTGCCTCAATCATTTGCGTGACTTTCACTTTCACGGCTAGCTACTACTACAGGAATCATTTCTATTTCTTTTTTAGCAGAAACTTTACTTGAATTAGATAGTTATGGCTATTTTCTTTGTTAAATCATAATAAATTCACTCAAGTTTTTAAGCTAGATTCAGTTCTCATTGATTAAAATTTATCCACCATGGGAACCAAGGAGAAAATGTTTTAAGAAAACTGATACTTTTACAGACAAAAGATTATCATTTATGATAGTAACCAAAAACTTAACACAAGATATGTCAAGAGATGGCTACATGAGAGAAAGAATCCGTTCGTGTATCTTGCACAATATTTAGATTTGCATATACGTTTATACACAAGATCTACTTAATATATATTATAAACTTTAATAAAAATCTAAAACAAACATCACAGAGAATTCTATTATGACAATTAATAGATATGATGTATGAGCGAATTATATAATAATGAAATGCGTAGGCTCATCGATATCTCCCATGTATATACACATTCTACAGAATTCCTCAAGCTATGAACTTCTATATATAGTCCTGTTCATCATACAGGTTTCTGTTTATTTTAATGTTCAGAAAACAATACATAAGCCCATATCCAATGGTAATGAAACAAGCACATATTACTAACTTAATTAACTTATAAAAATAACTTTGCGGCTTGCTTTGTATAAAGTTTGGGTCTGATATCGTCCATTAAATTAATTATATATAAGAACCTGATAATTGCTGAATCAACACTTGACTTAGGGAAACTTTGTTATGCCTTTGAACAATCACTGCTAACTTATCATGCATGACGTTATGATTATTTGACTTCCTCTTGTTGCCAAATTCCTTTTCATTTTCATTGGCAATAGTTTTTAGTTTGCATAGCTATCATGTAAAATAATTGAGAGAAAACTAAGCCGAATTACCTAAAACCAGAGGCCAAAAGGTACGCAGATATATATTGGTAGCTATTCTATAGATATCATGTCAATTGTACCAGTAATTTCTGAATACATTATTAATTTTTATATTTATATATAGTTGAATAACACATTCTTCCTCCGTGAATTTAGTGCGTACGTATATTTTTCCACTTAACCGAACTAAGATAATTGAGATAATTCATGTATCATGTTATTAACAAATACAGATGGAGCCAGTATTCAACTCAAACACATCATATGGTTTAAATTATTCTCCAAATTAGCTGGCACGTTTTTGTTCGACATTTTATTGGATCATCATTCAAATGATCCAATGGAAACAACACTTGTCACTATAAGGGTATATTTGTATTTGTAAGGGATTAATCATTTGATGCTTAATCATCATGAATCAAACATTATATGTATAAGTTCTACACAACTCATTTAAACTCCCACCAAACCTCAATTTATACACACTCTCTAAGTAGGCCTCAGCAAGCTTCACACACTGCTGTCACTTCCCTAAAACTCCTGCATGGCCAAACCACTATATCTAGAGGAAGATTACAAAGCAAAAGTTCATACCCCTAGAACAAAAAATCTATCTTTATTTGCCTCTATGCTCTCCCTTTTCATCTACATATGTGTCTTTTATACCTTCAACCTATCTCCCTATTCTCTCCTCAACAACAACATCTTTTGGTTTTTCATGTCCAACACCCTCATTCTCATCATTGCTGCTGACTATGGAGCATTCTCTTCATCCAAAAAAAAACAAGATCTCTACGAAGAGTACGTGCAGCATAGTCAAGCAAGAAACTATGCCTCCTCATACGTACCCAAATATGATGAACAAGTCTATAAACAATGCATTAATCCCAAACAAGAGGTGGGGTGTAAGTTGTTAGAGGAGAAGAAAGAAACTGTCTCTGATCAAAATATCCCAGAACGTGTACTTGAAATTGTGGCAATACACCAGCCTATGAAACCAAGTGAGAAAAGGCCAACACTTCATTTGCATGAGGGTAATGGAAAGATTGCGGAGAAAGCAACTCCTGCGAGAATTTACCGGCGAAGTAAATCTGATAGATCCAATAGAGTGAAGCATGTAGTGAATGAGAAGAGAGTGGAGATGATGCATAGATCAGAGACTGTGAAGGTAAAAGCAAACGTTGAACAAGAAAATGAGTTTTCTAAGATGTCAAATGAGGATCTTAATAGGAGGATAGAGGACTTTATTCATAAATTTAAATCTCAGGCAACTTGAAATGTCTATCAAATTTATAAGGTCTGAGTTAGAAATTCAGAATTTATAGACTATGTTCCAAAAAATTTTGCGTTGTACCCTCTGTACTTGTTTTCAATGCTGTCTTTATGGCATAAACCTGTTTCAAACTTTGAATAGCTTACTCTATCGTTTTCTCTTGTGATACAATCTTAGATATTTCTATTTTCCCATTAGTTTGGAGTGTAACAGTGTGCACCTGCAATCTCTTCTCATCATCACTATTTCTTTTATCCTTTTTCCTATAAATAATTATTAGTATAAACATGGAGACTTGAACTGATAACCTTCCATTAATTCACAGAAATGAAATTGTGACCACAAAATCACAGGTAGATATTTGTTCTTGAACTTGTGCAAAATCATCAATATTAACATAACATTTTGAGAGATTATATTGATTGAGGTATTGTGGGCCTTAATCTAGATATGGGCATGCATCTTTATTTCATGGCAATTACCTCCTATACCATATCAATTCAAAGATGCACCATATCTGCTTCGGAAATACTATAAATATCTTTAACATTTTATTTCAAATCCAGAAAAGAAAAGTGTTTTTGGAATATGTTTTCCAAAAAATATTTTCTGGAATATAAATCTTACATTTTAAAATATGTTTTTTGAAATATAATTTTCAAAATATAAAATTTACTTTCTAGAAAATATTTTCTAAAAAGTATATTCTAGAAAAATATATTTTTGAATGTAAGATTTATATTTTAAAAGTGTTTTCAAGAAATAAATTTCAGAATTCTAAATCTGAAAGCCATTGAATTATAAACCCAATAAATATTTCAATTATTTCGATTAGTGATATAATGCAGGTCAAAGAAATATATATAGTACAGAAAGTAATTGTCATATTTCATTGGTGTAAAAGGTGAAAGGGACGGTTGAACAAACAATTAAGATTTGTATGGACTGTGTAGACGTTGAGACGGCTTCAATTAGGACTTGTTAATGTATTGGTATTTAAAAATGCTTATTACTAGACTTTTGTTAGGTTGTTTCTTTACTTGACTCAATTACTTGCCAACCTTTTTTTATTTTTAATTTCCCTTTTCATTTAAATTTTCATTTTTCTTGAATAACAGATAACATGTTTTTTTTAACATTAGTATATACATATATATATATATATATATATATATATATATATATATATATATATGTTTTCAACCTTTTGTAGGGTGATTGCAATTAAGTACGAGAGTTGAATTTGATATTTTATACTCGCTTCCATATATACAATACGATGTTTTCTTTTTAAATTAGTAAATTATTTCTCCTTAATTCTAAGTGTTATTATTGTTTGGAATATTTGAACGAGATGAATGATAGGTTGGGGTGAATAAATATGTGTGGGATGTTCTTCTATTAGAATTTTGTATAAGGTATTTTAATTTCTTAAAATGTTTCTTCTTAATTGGTCTCGACTTACTGTCTTGTATGTGGTTTTGGCCTATTGTCTTGTATTCAGAAAGCTCATTTGGGTGAATCGTCTTCTCAAACTCCATTTGTATATTTGGATTGTCTTTTGTTATCTGGATGAAATCTTTAAATCAAAGGTCTCTTTCTTCTTGGTTGGAGGAGAAGGATACCTGTAAATGTACTTCGACAATCAAGTCAGTAAATATAAGAGTAAAGATGAAAAGACAATCAAGTCAGTAAATATAAGAGTAAAGATGAAGAGAACGTCTCTTTTTTCTGGGTTGGAGGAGAAGGATACCTGTAAAGGCACTTCGACAATCAAATCAGTAGATATAGGAGTAAAGATGAAGAGAATGTCTCTTTCTTCTCGGTTGGAGGAGAAGGATACCTGTAAAGGCACTTCGACAGTCAAGTTAGTAGATATAGAAGTAAAGATGAAGAGACCGTCACTTTCTTGTGGAGGATATCCTTCTGTTAATAGGAATAGTTATAGGCTTTAGTCATTGTTTCTTAAGATCTATGATTATTAACTCATTAGTTAAATATTTTTCACTAATCACTTAAATTAGTATTTGCTGTCATCTTAATATATGTCCAGGTTCAGATTTAGTATAAGCTTCTCAAATGATCCTCAAATAATAAGTTTGTGTGTCATTGTCAAATTATGTGGAAGACTAATCTTCAATTTAATATTCATACCGACTTTAAGTAATAGGTTAAATACAATATAATATATAATTAGTCATAAATTTATATTTTTTTCAAATTTAATGTACCATAATATTTAATTATAATTTTTCATAAAATAAGTATCTAAAATATTATTCTCAGAAAAAAAATTTCATTGAATAATTTGAAAATCTTGTGACAGGCATTGTGATAATAACTTTAATAAGGACATAAATCCTTCCCAAACTTCCAAAATATACTTTAATAAGGCATTAGAAAGAAAATAATTATGTCACACAGTCTATCACCAAAAACTTTTATAAATTTAGTGATGATATTTGTGATAAAATATTTAGATAAAAAATATTTATCACACAATATGTTTCGAAATAATAAAAAAATATATGTCCTAAAATTTATAATTCTGTAAAGAGATAATCATCACTTAGCAAGAGATAATATTTGACAAAATGTGCTCACTGTGGTAGTGGATAATGACATGTTAATATAGAAATTTTAATTAATAATGAATTCAAACGAATTATATTCTTGGAAAAAAAAATAGATGATACTGATTCTTAAGAAACACAAATATTTACTTTCAAATGATATAAAAACTTAAGCTTTTAAGGAAAATAATGAGACATCTTTAGGAAAAAGGAACTAATACTGACAGAGACATATCCTTAAAAAAGTCCTTTTTTTACAGATACATTAATTTTGTGGAATGTTTTTTTGTTAATAATTTAAACTTTTTATGTGTTTCTAAAAATTAAATATACTTTTCAACGGCTATTCGAATGATCAATTAGTTTTCATCGTTTTAAAAATGCATTTATAAATATGATAATACGTGACTCAATAATTGGGTCAACAAACCAATCAGTGCCATTAAATTTTTGTTGACATGCCCATGTAGGATCCTCTGTGTCTCATTGGCATGTTTAGGTGGTGTTATAATAAGTTCATTAATTTAATTACTCTTTTAATTTCTATTTTTATCTAAATTATGCGTTTTAATCCTTGTATCCATAATTATACGTTGTATCTCCTATACAACCATTTTTTATTTCTTTTTTTTTTTTTACGTGTGAGCCTCAGTCATTAAGTATCAAATAACTTTGTTTAGGTGATCAAATAACTTCTCAAAATCAAAATTAATGATATAAACTCACTAAAATTTTTAGCAGACTTAAAAGAAAAAAAAGGTGTCTCTGCCACACACATCTTTGTAGACAAATTATGACTGTAAATTTAAATAAATCCTCTCTTAAGTTTATTTTTTCTTCTTCTTCCTCCCCTTCAAACCAATGGAATGATGGGATAAAGTTTTTTAACTTTATTGATTAAGTGCAGTCCGCATGAAGTTACTAATTAAATTTGTTAAACAAAGTAACTCAAATCTTAATTAGTATATGCACCATCTCTCTTGATCATTATTCATCTTAAACAAACTATCGATTCATCTTAAATTTCTAGAGAAAATTTCTGCACATTATTTTTTTTAAGCAAAAACAAATGATTAAAATAACTGACAAATGATGAGTTATGTCAAACCACAGGATAACATATCCATCAATATTATGTCCTAAACATTAAAAATAAAATAAAAAATAAACATATATATATATATATATATAATTCATCTTTTTATTTCAAACAGATTTAATTGTAATACACAATTTTGAAATTATATTATTTAGAGTTAATAAAATAATACATTAGTAGTTATAAAATTCATTTAATTTTGTAATAAATATCAAAAATATCAGCAGTCTAAGCAATAACTGACGTTGAAAGAAACAGATGCAGTGGACAGTTTTGGACAACTGAATGGCGCCAACTGCAGAACTAGTGGACAATAATTTCTGCTAAATGAACCCACACAATCACAATCTTTGACTTTCTGAAGCTGTAAATCTACCAGAAACAGATTAATTAATCGTTAGCTTATGTTTTATATTTTAACCATTAAATTTATCCCACAGTTAAAATATTTCATTCAATTCAATTTCATGCATCTTCATCTTGAAATATCAAATTATATGCGGTTTAATTTTTTAATATGTGTGTTTTATGTAGAAATTGGAATAAGATTTCATTTAACATATTCAACGAAAAAAAGAAAACCAGAGCTCTTTATTTAGACTAATGTTTGTTGAGATCGATGAACTAAAAATTATATAAAATAGTTTCTTCAACTTATTAAAACAATAAATTTCAACAAAGAAGCTACATCCAAAGAGAAATATTTTTATACTCACTTTCGTATAGGAAGTTTGATTTTCGAAACAAATGTGATTGTGAACCTTATGCACTGCATAAATCAAATTTTAAAACAAATAGTTAGGAAATGAAATTATACAGGAATTAAAATGATTTTCTTAGCAAAGGAACTACTGTAGAGTTATATTATCTTTAAAATAGCTTGAATTAAGAATAAGAAAAGAACTTCAATAGTAAAGAGGTTACATCAAGCATTAAATATAAAAAAAAAATCACCTAAAAACTTAAATAATAAAAAAATGTAAAAGTGGAAGTAATTTACCAAAAAAAATATCAAGCATTTGAGTATTCATACATGAAATGAGTAAAAGAGCATTCATATTTTTATTTATTTTTTTGTTACTCCATATTAGATGTTTATGTTAGTATAAGTATTTATATATTTTTCTCACTCTTAAAATTTATATGACAACTTGAAAGTTCACTCGTCACCATACAAACAGACATGTTCAGTTAATAATATCAACTTTTATGTTCAAACTACTTCTACTTTGATTTAATTACTCCTTATTTAAGCATATAACCACCCTTTTGTCTTCAAATAATAACTCCTTCTAAACAATAGCGACAGTATCTTATTCAGGTAAATAAAAGAAACAAACAGTGTCACGCCCAAAAAAAAATTCAAAAAATATCTTTTAAACTACTTTTTTTTTTATATTTTTATTGAAAATATGAGTTAATGTATAAGTTAGGTTCTTCCACCTCTAAAATCTGACTTAGCATATTAAAATGGACTTAAGGGATTGAAAATATTTCCTATCTCACTAAATTAGTGACAAGTTCAATACATATGACGACTATTGACAATAGTCATATGAATTTTATGTTTTTTTGGATGAGATAATTAAAACTGAGAAAATAAAAAAAATATCTGTATAAAATAAAATGAATAAAAAGAAATATTATTAATTTATTAATAATATTTTTTATTTATATTTTAATTATTTATTTTATTATACTAAAAATACAGATATTAAAAAAATTAACAACCTAATACATTATGTTAAAATATTTGTAATACATATTAATGGATTATGTTTTTACATGTAACATACATATTAATCAAATACTTATGATATTAATATTAGTTATATCTTAATATTTTATTAATATTTATGATATATATGAACTTCCATGCAAATAATTTTATGTTTGTGTAGAAAGTTTAAGATTCATATTTATTTTATCCTTCTTATGTATTTTTTTTATCGTTGGAAGTAAACATTACATTAGAAAAAAAGAAATACTCGATGAATTTATTTTAACATTAATCACGCACAACAGATTTTAATAATTATTATTTATTTATACTAACATTAAAAAAATTCTAACTATATATACTCCCTTTCAATTTATATGTTTTTTAATTGAACTTAATTATTATACACTGTAAAAAGCTAAATAACTTACCTTAAATTGTTGATATAAATTTTTTATATAAGTGATAAAGTGTAGTTTATATAAAATCTATGGAAGAAAAGAAAAGAAAAGAAAAAGTAAGGAGAATCAAGAAAAGGAAGGTAAGGAATGGTCTTATCCCATGTCCGAGACATGGCACTGTTTTCTCTGCAAAACAATCTCTTTTCACTGCCAATGCTAAATACTACTTTCTCAACCAAGACCCTTTCCTCTGTCACTACTCGTAGAGCCACCATCTTTGGTTCAAGCCTCCTTCTTCTCAATTTCACCAATCTCAATTCAACACCACTTGCACTTCCACAGCTTCTGCCAGATGACGAGCTTCAGCAACAAGAAGACCGTGTTGTGCAACTCTTTCAGGTCACCTCAATTGTGCTTACACAGTATTAGTAACACACTCCTTGGTTAAATACTCATGTTGTATTTGTTCAGTATAAATGGTGATTACTTTTTTTTTCTTTTGTTATTTTTTATTAAATATGGGAATTGGGATTGTCACAGGATACTTCTCTGTCAGTTGTTTTCATTAAAGACATTGAATTGGCTAAAGTTCCCAAGTCATCTTCCAAGGGGGTTGTGCTGAACGAGGATGAAGATGCAAAAGTTGAAGGCAATGGTTCAGGCTTCATTTGGGATAAGTTTGGTCACATAGTAAGATAAATCAGATCAGAATAGGGAATTTGTTCGCCTCACTTGGATTTTATTCTGTTTATCTCAATTTACTGTTTGTCAGGTGGAGTAGTTTTTGTTTGAAGTTTATTAAGATGGTTACCGAAAGGACAAATTTTTACTTGCAAAATGGCGCTTTCAATTCAATGAAGATTGAAATATGGAAAACTGTTTCATTTACTTTGAAATTCCTTTGATCATTATCAACGTAATTGGACAGTGAATAACATATGTATACATAGTTTGACACAATGTCTTAATGACTAACGCATTCTATAGATATTGTCTTGGATTGCACTGGTTACCGATTGTTCAAACTAGTGATGTGTTCTTGCTGGTGGACAGGTTACCAATTACCATGTTGTTTCTAAACTGGCTACTGATACAAGTGGTTTACAACGTTGTAAGGTTTTCCCTTGATGCTCTTAATTCCATTCAACTTGTATACTATAATGATTATATTCTCCCACATTTTTCACCGTTTTGTTCTACTAGCATTTCTCTGGGTAGCAATAGTACTGCACATTACTACTGCTGTCTACAGGTGTTCCTAGTTGATGCCAAAGGGAATAGCTTTGACAGGGAAGGCAAGATAATTGGTTTTGATCCAGCGTACGACCTAGCTGTTCTGAAGGTATACATTCCAATCGTCTTCCTTTTTTTCTTCATTTTATTCCTTTTCAGAACATATGGTTCTTTGCCACTTCTGTGGTATTCTCTATGCTCTCTCTCAAACACTTCCACTTTCCGATCCATGATCATGACATATCCTCATTTGGTACTTGAACACCAGCCTTTTTTAAAACTGCTGTCCACCATAAGGGCTTTTGTAGTCAAGTTCCGCAAGCTGCCTTACTAAGCACATAATTTATCTTAATTATATGGTCATGTGAGACCATCATAATGGGAAAGCCTAAATCTTCTATCCCAAATTTCGTTTTGAGCATGGTGATATAGTATAGCAAAATTATTATAGGCATCAATTTTCCCTTCTAAGGTTCTAAAAAGTATCAAACAACTTTGATGTTCATCAAACTGAAAGGCCAATTAAGTACCAAAGTCAGTATTTGACTGGTAGAAAAGATAGATTTTATCTATGGTGCAAAAGCCGTACTATTCTGTCCCAGTAAAAAGGAAAAGGAAAAAAAAAAAAAGAAAAAAGCTCTCAGTGTCTTTGAGCACAAGTATTTTTAAAGTTAATAGAAATGAAAAGTTGGTCATGAGCTCAAAGGATTTGTAAAGACAAGGAATTGGGAGCTTATAGTAGTGAAAATCGTTGACATAACATCAAATGATTGTTGGAAGAAATTGATGTCGCAGCTTGGCAGCCTGCACTTTACATTTTATACATGATAGATGGATTTTCATTTCTCTTCTTTTAATTACCTAATAAAGCCAATATACTGAGTTACATTAACTTCTGTATTTTTCTTTCTCTTGTTGTGTGCCACTCTAAGAAAAGCATGAGTTATTCTATTTGCAGGTTGATGTTGATGGATACGAAATAAAGCCAGCTAATCTAGGTCAGTCTAATAATTTACGTGTTGGCCAAAGTTGCTTTGCCATTGGGAATCCTTATGGATACGAGAACACTCTCACAACAGGGGTAAGTTTTTAATAATCTGTTTCTAACATCTCTATCCATTCAGGCAAAATAGTTGTAGAAGAAGGATAAAAACTTGTAGATGAATTTTAGAGCAATCCTTTAATGCTTGCCTATGTAAAGATTTTGTCATGTTGAGCTATAGTTTCCCACATAGAACAAATTCGTTATATTTTTCAGAATAATGCCTAATTGACATGCGATCAACTTGTAAGCATGTAACCATTTTGAGCCACGTGCAGGCACTAGGTTTGAGCAGTAATAGTAAGTTCTGATGCCCCGAAAAAGTATAACGTGATCATTCTGTATTGTCTGATATAAATTATGCAGGTGGTCAGTGGTTTAGGCCGCGAGATACCTTCACCAAATGGAGGGGCCATTAGAGGAGCTATTCAAACTGATGCAGCAATTAATGCAGGTAACATAACCTTCATAGTGAAGGTAAGATAGCCTAGTGAGATCAGCCTGGCAGATTCACTTCATTCTACCTACATGGGGGCAGCAAATATATAGTTGTGAAAATAATCTTGGTTAAAATCTTTTTACCTAGAGAAACTACTAGTTCTATTTCAGTCCCTGTTTCCATGTCTATATGGTATATTTAAAACATGACTTTGTTGTTTACTGAAGTGCCTAGTTTTAGATAATACTTTTTGTTACAACTCTTAGGATTCACCAAATTATTCTGGAGTTCAGTATTTTCTTAACTTGCAGTCATACGAGACTATGTAGGTATATAATCTTATATGTGCACGAATTTGACCAGGAAATTCAGGTGGACCATTGATCAACTCATATGGCCGTGTTATTGGAGTAAACACAGCTACCTTCACTAAGAAAGGTAATAAGATCATATTACTTTTATGAATGTACGTTCGTAACAGTATAAAGAGAGAATAAGAGACTCATGCTTTTAATATGAAATAGACAGGAAATTTTGTCTTAAATAATGTTATTATTATTTCTTTACATAATTTTTTGTTGCAAAACTCTTGTACATCATATTTATTTAAAAAATAGTCCGACACAAGAAGCTGCAACAATTTAAGTGTAGAAAATTGAGATGACCTTTTCTCCATTTAGTATCTTCCTTCCATAGAAATGGGTGTTGAGTAAGGTAACGAACTCACAGATTCATCATCGCGTTTACTTTTTTTCTTTATTTTTTAAACGGGTAATCAGTTCTGAGAAACTTGTTTCCTTTCATTTCTTACGTACATCCGCTCAATTTAGGGAGCTATGTCTTCCACAGAACCTGTTAACAATGTCAATATGAGAAATATATATATGTTATGATCAATTCTAGTTCTAGGAATTAACATGAAACTCGAACATAGAGAAGAAAGGGAACCTTATGAAAGAAAGGGTTCCGAGAAAACTACTTAATAGTATTCGGTGTTTACAAATATGAAAACTGCCTACGTATCAGTTAATTAATTGGCTACTTAACCCGCCCCTCACCATACATCTTATTTCATGTCAGTATACAATTAAATCACTTTAACCTAAAGAAGAAATTAATTTATTGTTCCTCTTAATTTCACCGGCACTATCTAAGCTCTGTTGTTTTGGTGGAAAGCATTATCAAAGCTAAATTAGAATAATTTCTACTCCTAGATAAGTTTGAATAATGATTATTGTTCATTTTGATGCATTTCAGGGAGTGGAATGTCGTCAGGTGTTAACTTTGCAGTTCCCATTGACACAGTCGTCAGAACTGTTCCATACCTTATTGTCTACGGAACACCTTACAGTAATAGGTTTTGATTGTTCATGTCACATTCTATAAAACTTGAACATTGAATATCATTTTTACATGTTTTCTTCATTGTAAGAGGATTAGTTGCTGACGTCTGGTATACAATGCCCTTTTTTTTTTGAGACATTACTAGAAGGGTAATGATAGTGTGACATCCTCACTTGAGGTGTCAAATTGTTAACGTGATGGTGATTAGATAATAATAATAATAATTTTTTATTAAAAAATACTAATTGGATAAAAATATTATTATTTTATTTAAGGATACTAATTGGATAAAAATATTATTATTTTATTTAAGAATGGGGAGAAGTGAAATGTAAAGATGAAATTAGATTTAAGGATTACCTATCATCGTTTGTGAATGTTGTTTTTTTTTCGTTTTTCTTGTGCGATTGTTGATGGTGGTTGCTTCAAGTTTTTCTTGCATAGTTATATGAGAAAAGCGGCAACATCTTGAAGAAAATTGGAAGAAATTATATTCTCCAACAAAACCCTCTCCAATCAATGAATGCTCCACTTCAGTTTTCTTCTTTTCCAATAAAACCCTTCCCTTTCACGGCTTCACGAGTTAACTCTCTTCTTTCCCGACATATTTACGAGTTAACTCTCTTCTTTCCCGACATATCCATGCTTTCACGATAACACTTCAATTCAACCTTTTTCTATCTCTCCCAATCCCACTATACAAAGTCACTCTTTTGAAGACCTAAAATCCTAAACCCCTAAACCTTACCATACTGTTTTCACACCGTTGCTCGTTTCACAGTTTGAAAGTCCAATGTTGTTGTTATGGGATCTTCTTCCATTTGATGATGAAGCTCTAATTACAACTCTCTCCCAATCACAATAGATTATAACGTGATCCCATGCTCAACTCGTCATTCACCTGTAGGCGAATGTCAAACAATTTTCTTTCAAATTCATTCGAAGCAAATAAAATAATAGAATTTTACCCTTACACACGTAAACAATGCCTGCCACGTAACAGTTATCAAAAGATGGTAATTTTACCGTTGTCAAAAGGTGATAATTGTTAAACGATTGTCAAAAAATCATTTTCTTTACTAAAAGGAGGAAGATAACAAATATTGTAGATTTTCTCAGCCTTTTGATACAACAAATTTTGTTATTGTTGCTCCAATCAACAAAGCAAAATCATGCATTTCGGTGTTTCTCAAACCATTTACATGAGATATGCGGGGTGCAATTGCAATCTGTTGTTACACTTCTGGCATTTTTGTGGAGTTCAATTCATTCATCACCATCACAAACGCTAACAGATGATAGTTATGATAGTTGTTCCCAGTTCGTGCTCCAATTCTTAAACGTGATTGATGAGAAGAGACCATCAAGAAAATGTTCACTCAGTGCAACAGTCTACAGTGATAATACTGTTCAATAACAAGAAATAAAAGTGCAATGTATTATGGTTTGCTTTCTACAATCATAGATACAATGCAGTATTAGTATAAATCATTCATGTACAGTGTTATGTTGCACAACATTCACTTTCTCCTTCGAAAATTCTAGATTTATTCTTTTCGTCACATTTGTTGTTCTACAGTGTTATGTTGATGAGATTGTCACATTTGGTGTTCTACAAATATGGGTTTTCCTTCTATACACCCTTTTCCTTTTGCCATTCGTACTCTTCTTATTCTGAATTTCTTTTATACTCTAACCAGTTTGATAGTTTCCATATACCAATGCAAGAGGTTTCTGATGTACCTGATGGATTATGCATTGTACAACAGATAAGTTCGAGTAGTCAGGCTTTTCATACTACAGACCCCAAGCATTGGCATGGCATCCATAAAACCTCTCTTAGAACCATCAAGGATGCTAATTTGAGACATTAATCAATGACCTCTAGTAGGAATTGTTTGATTAAAAACTCTTGATTTCAAAAGCCGCAACCAACACCAAATAAAAATCATCCTCAAACATGATTTCAGCTACAATATCAAGATTTATGAATCGCATCTGCAATGCAACCATAATTGTGTTTGAGACTTACGTCGACTACATTTTCAGCCATGTCAAGCAATGCCACAAACAGTTTTAACAAAGGAAATTCACGTCTTCCTCACTCACATCACATCTGATAGATCATTCAGCTTCTCAAAATATACAAAAACATATAGCAGGTAATTTCAGTAGCACGCATATAGTCTCTATCGTTTCAATAACGAAACACGAGCAATTGGAGAGGCACTCACAATGGATACATTGGAAACCCTAGCTAACTCGATGGTGGTGGATTAAGCGAGAGGAGGGAGAAGTGTTCGTCGAGAGAGGAATCGACGTGACAAGTGGTGCGACAAGAGGAGGGGATGAGAATAAGGCCGAGGCACCTCTGTTCCATGGGAGAAGGCGAGGATTGGCGCGTGCTGCGATACTCGACGGCGTCTTGAAGAATGATGTTACCTTGCTTGTCGATGCAGTAGAAGGAGCCCAAGAAGAACCTTCCGTCTTTGATCCCCACCAGCATTCGCCGAAACAGCAGCTTCCGTGCCCGACTCACCGCGCCGGAGCCACCGGGGATTCCTGCTTCTACTTCCACGGGAACAGCTTCTTCTTGTTCCATCTCACCTCTCAGATGTATGTATTGGATTGCAAACCTGCCGCACCTATTCACCACTCTAACCTAACCATAAAACACAACTATCTACAACTTCAAATGGAACTTTTCTTTAAGGACTTGGAACCTGTTTCACACTTTATTATCATAAACTAAAATGTTTTTTTTTTTTTCAAATTAGTCGCTTCATAAAAAAAAACTAAAAAGATTAGGTTTAACTAAAAAAACTAAAAAAAATCGCTACTTTACATATGTGATCATTGATGCTTGATTATTCTAAGATAATTTTTTACACAGAGAGTTAATGTCTATTTCATTTCAACATTTGTTATCCATGACTCTTACCATTAGTTCTCAGCTTCCATTGATTTGTATCTTCTTGAAAACAAGAAATTGAATCTACTGTCAATTTATCTTGCTTCGGTGTCATTGTGCTCATGTGAAAATAGATCTATCAAATCCAGTATTGTAATTTGTATATTAATTTTGTTGTGAACTAAAACTTAGATGTTTAACCTTCTTTTAATATATATTTTTTTAAAATGAATTAAAAGATAATTGTCATTTGCGGTGAAAAAAATTCTCTTTTCAAAATGCAACAAAGATACATTCCAAAGCTTAGAACATAGAAAAGAAAAAAATAAAATAAACCTTCTTAATCTTAAGCTAATATTAATTAAATACATAACAAAACATTTCATTTCTAATTTATATATATATATATATATATATATATATATAGAAATTTTATAGCTTTTTGTGTGGGATGGGTTTTACTTTTTCATCTGCACCTTCCAACTAAACAAATTCACTTTATCCCTATCCCTATT
>Ga0209700_106114_pt1 | contig 19187 bp, 16 predicted proteins | sample SiratroredBW_FD_187528 | JGI IMG/M metagenome (GOLD analysis project Ga0209700, IMG submission 187528) | Root nodule microbial communities of legume samples collected from California, USA - Siratro red BW (SPAdes) (version 2) | ecosystem: Host-associated > Plants > Roots > Nodule | place: USA...
CCAGAAAATAGAAGAAACAAGGATGGAGCTGGTTAATGACCTAAAAGGTTACCAGCTCATATTCCCACTTCCTTTACACGTTGTTGGAACCCTTTTCCTGCGTGTTAATGAAGGAAGCCCCTGGAAGGCTATATATATATATATATATATATATATATATATATATATATATATATATATATATATATATATGCAAAGAGATGCATACAATTATGATGAAGATAATAAGATGGATGTTATTTAAATTGTATGATGTATAATATTATAAATAGTGTATGTGAATACTTACATAATATTACAACCTATTATAGCAATTGATATTTTTTACTATTACCCATGTATATATTACACTTTGAAATATATTTTTATAATTTTATATCTTTATTGTATATGAAAAAACTTATACAACATAATTCAAATCTACAAATTTATGTTCTGGGTTATTTATGTAGTCTTGTTTTAGTTTTATAATTTTCTTCTTTACCTTCCAAAATAATTTTGTTTTATATAAAAAAACCTTAATAAATAACACTAATTAGCACCAAATAAAAATCATCTGAATATATATATATATATATATATAAGAAGTGGTGTTTGGTATTAACTTAAAAAACATTACTTTTGAGGAAGAAAATATAGCTACTTTTTGACTGAAAAATAACACTACTATATGTCATAAAACAAAAATTCTAGTACTATGTTAAAAAATAATTACAATTGACTTCACTTTAAAAAATCAGTCCAACATCACTAAATAAAAAATATCAAATTAATGATAGTGTGATGACCTCCAAATTCCTAAATTATAATTTGAGTTATAAAAGAAAAATGCATAATTATGAGAAAGAAAAACAAGAAAATATTTTAATGTGTATACTTTAGAAAAAAATTAAAATTCAATAATTTTAAATAATTAAATTACTTTAAAAAAGTTAATTTTAATTTCTTTTAAAATTTCTTATCTAAGCAACTTATTATATTGTAAAATATTTCAAATCTTCTATAAACACGAATTAATTTCCAAAAAAGTTCTATATGGACATGAATTGGTTTGTCTCATTTGTCAACGAAATAGAAAAAAAAAACTTAGTTGTTTAAATATCTACATCAACTTACTAATATTCAGGAGGAGTTGTACAAATTGGACTTAGGTTTTATTCATTCATATAAATAAACATAATATAATAATAAACGGAGAGAAAGACAATACAAAAGGTTTAAGGAAAAGCCAAGTAAACGCACCATGCGTCACGCAGTCCTACGATATAATAATCTTCGGCATCTGACTCAGTCATAATTTTCGTTTTTTGATTTCGAATTAAATAATTTTTACAAAAATATTACAATATATTTTCATCTTTATAAAAAAAATCATTAATTTTTATTTTTATTTTAATAAAAATTGTTTTCAATTTTTAAAAAGTTTAAAATTTACGTTCAATTCTAATATTATCACCCTATATTCATTAGTATACTTAGCGAAATAATACTTGTTAGTAATTGTTGGTCACGTATGTTAACGAGTTGGTTGGTTCAATTATTTGTATTAAAATACTATGCAAATCAATCATAAAAATTAAATAAAATTTAATTTGGTTTAATTTTTTTATTTAATATATAAAATTTGAATAAAATAAATTTAGTATCTTACAAATTAGTTTGAGTTGTTGTTTTATAAAACTGTTAAACACTTTTATACAAAAAATATTAAACATTTTATAGTAAAAATTATCAAACAAAAATATATATTATTTTGTAATCGTTGTCATCTTATATATATAATTTCAATATTATCTTATATTCATAAAATATTTGATAAGTTCATAGTTAAAAAAATAGTATACATTTGTTATCGTGTATAAAATCGTAAAATAACTTTTAAAAAACGCATAAGTAATTCATTAACTCTAAGTTTATAATATTATATTTAAATAGAATAAATTATTTGGTTTTATTATTATTAATCTAAACCAAACTACTCCATTGAGAAAAACATAAACCCAAAGAGTCTCAAAAAAATAGATTATTGATTTTTTGACTTGAATTCATAAGATAATGTTATCTATCTACATTAATTTTAGGGACAAAAATAGTAACTTTAAAGTTTGAAGAGACTAGAATAAGAAGAAAATATTTAAAAAAGATCAAAACAAAATTTTGCTTGTTTTATACGGATTAAAGTTATTAATTTAAATTTCAGAGAAATAAATATAAATAAATTATTATTAGAATCAAAATCAAAACATGCTAAGATTATAGGATTAAAAGTACGTTTAAAACGTTATTTATATATATATATATATATATATATATATATATATATATATATATATATATAAAGGTTATCCTGCTAGTAGACTCTTCTGAGAAAAAAAAATGTAAGTTCTTTTTTTCTTTTTTATGAGTTTCAAAAATATTTTAATTTACTATTCGCATCTTATGATTTAAATATATCACATGAATTAATTATTATGTATAGACCATATGATCTGAATCTGATTAATACACAATCAATTTTTTTCTATTCTACCTGATAGTTACAACTTCATCATGTTACGATGAAAACAAACAGAAACTGAAAGAAATGAGACATATGAATAGGCCATTGACATTGTTAGACATGTTATTCTTATACAAACAGTGAGCAAGCAAAAGAAAAGTATTTGAAGTTGATGAGTGCAGAACAAAAACAAAAGTGAACAGTAAGAGTATTATTCAAATGGAAGAGGGAAAAGGTAGAGTTTGTGTCACAGGAGGCACAGGGTTCATTGCTTCATGGATCATCAAGTCACTCCTCGAACATGGATATTCTGTTAATACCACCATAAGATCTGATCCAGGTAAATAAGCCTTTCAATTAAGGAAAAAAAAAATTAGAGACCTCCATAACTTATAGTAACTTTTTTATTCAAAGTTTTGTTATATGGAAATGAAACTCCAATTGAGATTGAAGAAAATCATTACTGTGACCAAAAGGTTATAAATTATAGTTATGTTCTACTTTGGCATGAACAGGAGGCAAAAGGGATGTTAGCTTCCTCACAAATCTACCTGATGCATCCGAAAAGCTACAATTTTTCAATGCTGATCTGAGCGACCCAGAGAGTTTTGGTCCAGCAGTAGAAGGGTGTGTTGGGATTTTCCACACTGCCACACCAATTGATTTTGCAGTGAACGAGCCAGAGGAAGTTGTGACCAAAAGAGCCATTGAGGGAGCACTAGGCATAGTGAAAGCAGCTGTGAAAGCAAAGACAGTGAAGAGGGTTGTGTACACTTCTAGTGCTTCCACTGTTTCCTTCACTGGCCCTGAGCCACAAGATGTGGTTGATGAGAGTGCTTGGAGTGATGTGGATTTGCTTAGGAGTGTGAAGCCATTTGGTTGGTCATATACAGTTTCAAAGGTGTTGACAGAGAAGGCAGTGCTTGAGTTTGGAGAAGAGAATGGATTGGAAGTTGTGAGTCTTGTGCCACCCTTTGTTGTTGGAGGTTTCATCTGTCCCAAGCTTCCTGATTCCATTGAAAGAGCACTGCTTTTGTTGTTTGGTATAGTTCTTGCACCTTGTTCTACTCTCTTCTTCCATTTTACTTTTCATTTTCTCAAACTGAAATCATTTGAAGGTCAAGCATGACACCTTTTGACAATACTAAAAGTTACATAATTGAAGTTGGTGTTAAATTGATGCAGGCAAAAAGGAAGAAATTGGTGTGATTCGTTACCATATGGTACATGTGGATGATTTGGCTAGAGCACATATCTTCCTGCTAGAGCATCCTAATCCCAAAGGGAGATATAATTGTTCACCCTTCATTGTACCTATTGAAGACATTGCTGAAATTATTTCAACCAAATACCCAGAACTTCAAATACCAACTATAGAGTAAGTTCTATTCTCCTTCTAAAATGTTTTGCTACATATGTACATAGTCAATGTTTTAAATTGCAGTTTCAGTCACAACTTCTAACATCACATTTCACATACAGTTGGTGTGACAACCAAATAGTATCTGATTTTGTATTAATTGTAAAACTAATAATTGATTTGTGTTGTTCCTTTAGAGAGGTGAAGGAGATAAAAGGTGTGAAGTTGCCACATTTAACCTCGAAGAAACTCGTGGATGCTGGTTTTGAGTTTAAGTATAGTGTGGAGGACATGTTCACTGATGCAATTGAATGCTGCAAGCAAAAGGCTTATCTTTAAATTGTTTCAGTCATCAGCTTCACAAAATAAAATCAATGATTGTTGGAGGCATCTACACTGTTTGATGCATGTTGTTTATTCCTAAATAATCAATAAAGGGTATAATATTTCTCCTTTGTCTCAATACACAATAACCCTTTAATATTCATGTTTCCATTTTAGTTTCAAATCTTTTTGTGTAATTCCTGTGTGCTGCTGTAGACTAGGTGTTTAGTTGTTGTTCATTATCCTGCTATTTGCACCTTTTGAAACAAGAAATTAACCAATTTGGATTTTGCAAAGATTGAAGGTATGGACAATTTGTGTTTTTCAACAACAATCACAAAACCTCTTCCTGCTAGCTTATATAATTTAAAACTAAAAAACATATACAGGATTATACAATTAAGAATATTATCTGGATTATGAGGCAACGGATTTTAGTAATTGCAAAATTTGTTATTGCAATTGGGAAGAAGATTTCTTGTTGCCATTTCTTGTAACCCATTTGGGTGAGTGATGTTGCTCTTTTTAAAGAAATTCACTAAGGGTGCTAAAAGAATCATCCTATCATCATTCAAAATCAAGCCTTTTACATTCTGTTTGTTTATGTGATTAGACTGTTCATGATGACACAAATATGAGAGTGAATATATTTGGATTCAACGCGGAATTGTGACGATAGTCGTATGCTCATCTTTACAGGATTGTGAAGAAAGGATGAGAAATATAACTGATATATGTACAATTGTACACTTAACCTTGTGATTTTTCACTGGGATGACTCATCCTTATATTTTTTTTCTTATATTTTTTTCTCTCTAAAGGATAGAGATAATCGATTATGTGTGGAGTGTGGTAATCAATTAACATAATGGATTATAGGTCTTCTATGTAGAGTAATCAATTATGTTAATAGATAGAGTATCTAAGAGTATATAACGTGATGAGCAGTTTTTGTTAATTCGAATATTTTTAACTTATGCTTTATAATTATTTTTTAGTTTCAGTTATATTATAATAAAATAAATATAATTAATTATATGATATAACATTATAGTAATAACTAAAATAAAATTAATTACAAGAGTAAAATTGTAATCTTACAATTTTATCAATTAAAAAAATTTAAATTATTAATCACATCTATTATCACTTAGAAACTTTTCACTTAAATCTCACCATGTATCATTTAATCTAAACAACTCAATCCATTCTCTTATATCTTCTTCTGTATCTAAACAAAATATTAAAAAGACCTTTAAATAATTAAGGAGGTGAAATAATAATAATAATAATAAAAGTGTGGATATGTTTTCATTCAATTGAAAAGGTTAGTTCATGAGTTAAAGAAGAGATAAAAAATTGTGTATTTTTATAAAACATTAGTCTAATTTATTTACTTTTTACTTTCATATACAATTTTCATTTATATACTCAATACTTAAACATAAGATTTTACTAAAAAAAATTAAGGCCTCAAGAAATTACAATAATACTTTAGGTAATTTCAAATGAAGGAATTAATATTATTCTTAGTAAAAGTGGGAACTACTATAAATTTTGTTGTATGTTTTTATTCTTCGTCTTCTTCCATTCTATCACATTTTTATTTGATGCCTTGCACTATATATTTTATTCAATTCAAAAATAATACGAGTTTATTGTTTTTTTAGTAGAGCGTAAAGCTGATTAAATAAGATATTGTCTGTGTGAGATAAAATGTTGGATTATGTATTCATAATTTAGAATTAATGCATGTATTTGAATTAATGTATTGTTTGCTAGAGGAGAATAAAGTTAATGAGTATAATCTTATCTAAGATATAGAATGTTAGATTGTATGGTTGTAATTTGAAAATGAACCATTCATTTAAATTGATGTATTATTGGTTGGACAACATGACTCAACAGGATCTTTGTTAATATACTATGATTTTATAATATATATATATATATATATATATATATAGCCACAATTAGTTTTTCATGTCGTTGGTAAGAAAAAATTAAAAATGTCTTATCATATGTTAGGGTGTTACTGGACTAAGTGGGATGCAATTTAGACTAATTTTAAATTTGATTAAATCTAATTTAATTAGGTTAAATTAAATTTATTTTTTATTTAAAACTTAGCTCAAATATAGTGAGTTGAAACGTGTCATTAGAATTATCATCTCTTAACAAATAAAATATGTCAAAATAAATAGTTTGAGTACTTCTTAATTTTTATAATCTAACACCAATATTTATAACATATGCAGAAACAATATTCATATCTTAGAACAAAATTAATTTTATAGAAAAATGATTAGACAATTAGTAATTTTATCATATAATTATTATGCATTTTTGTTGAATCTCGAGTTTGAAGCTCATGAACTTGTTACCCAACCCAATTTTAAGACAAATTCTTCCTACACCCTAATACACGCTTCATGCACCCTAATACAAATTTTTAATTCCATAAATACCCCAATATAGAAAGCACACCTATCCGGTTCACAATGTCAAAAAATGAGAAAACCGGATGGCATCCCATCCGGGTGTCATTTTTAAAAAAATTGACAATCAGATAAGTATGTCATCCGGTTGTCATTTCAGAATAAAATGAGAATCGGATAGCACCTCATCCGGGTTTCATTTTAACTTCATCCGTTTATTTCCATTCTTCTAAATCTTTGATTAATCCTTCAAACAAGTAATAAGTAAGTAATTTTTTGTGTTTATTAGCAATTAGTAAGTGATATTGCTGATTAGAGTAGTTGATTTGGGATTTGAGACATTATCGACAACGAATAGAAGAATTTTTCGATTTGATGTATGAGAACCGGATGGGTTCCATCCGGTTGTCATTTTGATTTAGAAATGAGAACCGGATGGCACCCCATCCGGTTGTCATTTCATAATTAAAATGACAACCGGATGAGTATGCCATCCGGTTGTCATTTCCAAATAAAATGACATTTTATTTTGAAATGACAACCGGATGGGGTGTCATCCGATTCTCATTTTATTTTAAAATGATAACCGGATGACATACTCATCCGATTGTATTTTTTTTTTGAAATGTGAATTGGATAGGGGTGTCATCCGGTTCTCATTTTTTTGTCCATGTCAACCGGATAGTAGCAGTTGTGAAATTAAAATTTTGTATCGGGGTGCAGGAAGAGTGTATTAGGGTGCAGGTTTTTTTGCTTACTGTATCCTGTCATTCCTAACTACACTCCCACTATTAATAAAATAGACTAAATATCTTCCCTTACTGCACCACGCCACCGTTGTGAAAAAAAAAAGCTCATTCCAAAAGACTTGTTCTGAACTCATTTTGAAAAACGTATTCTGAACAACTTGTTCTAAAAATCCTACTCCAGAAAGTTTCTTCCATAATGATTTTATCTATTCTGAAAAACTAATGATTTGTTATCTAATTTCAATTGGATAGACTAAAAAAAATATCTCAATCTAATTACTCAACCGAACCCACAACAACATTATTAAATTGAGTTGAACTAGACATTCGTAGATTAAATGCAAGTAGCTTCCACTCTTGCCATTTATCCCTTATTTTACTCAGACATCAAGTCTTCATTTCACTCCTAAAAATATTGTTTCTAAATGAATTCAAAATCTCAAGGTGTCTCAAGGGTTGCATAGGTTCATTATCTTTATATATAGCAGCTCTGTTGGCTTGGTCAGGGATCGGAAAAACAGAAGAAATGCACAGTGCATATTGCATAATGTTCATGATATCGAGTAACCTTCATCAAAGAATCATTTCCGGAACAGTTCAAATACTCATTGCATATTAAATATTTTTCAAAACAGTTAAAATTGATCCACAAAGCTTAAATAAATAATATGCAGTAACTTCTACATTAGCTTATCTGGTGACTGGTGGCAAAGTCTCTTAAAACAAGCTCCACCTCTTCCACCACCCCTAGTTTTCGGAACCACTTAGCTAATACTGCAGAGGCTTCTTCCCCAACCATGATGCCATCTTTCTCCAAATCTAGTAGAAATTCTAATGCTGCATTTATTTTGCTTTCCTTCTCATAAGCAACCAATACTGAAGCTATGCATTTATCAGTGGGTTTGATACCTGCTCTTCTCATATTTTCAAATGCAATTAGAGCCTTTTGGCTTTGTCCAGCCATGGCATAAGCATTAACAACCAAACTACACATCTTATCATTTGGGGTGATACCAGCCAATTGAATTGCATCAAACACCCTTTGAGCTCCTTCAGCATTGCCAGTCATAGAGTAGGCTCTAAGCAGTGCCTTGTACACCTCACTGCCTGCGGTTATTTCTTGTGCCTCCATTTCTTGAAGTAAATTCTCTCCTTCTTCAGGCATTCCAGCTCTGATGTAGGCCATGATCATTGAGCCATATGATCTTTTATCCAAAGGTTCACCAAGTGATTTGATCTCTTCAAAATACTCCTTGGCCTGGTCGTGACGGCCAGCCTTGCTGTACATGTGCACCATGGTAGTCAGAATTACTTGATCATAGATGTAGCCCCTTTGCTTCATGAGTGTGAGAAAATTTTCAGCATCTTCTAGTAGATTGTGCTTTCCATAATAATGGATTATCTTTGTATAGTCACGAATATTGACTTCAAAGGATTCTTCTTGAAGAGCATGCTTTGCCACCTAAAAATGTGTATAGATGAACAGAACAACTTCAGACTGCAAGAAATAAAACATATGAAAGTGCAAACAACATATATAAGTTGCATAGGTTCAGGTAAGAAAGTTATCAAACTATTCAACACAAAGTAAATCACTCCCTCGCTACACAAACTTTCTAGACAGACAAGAACATTTAGATGGTGAGAGGAAAAAACTGCATTTCCCCTCTATTACTAATCACAGAGCCATAAAATATAGAACACGTCAATTTTCATAATATATGTATTGTACTTATTAAAATGATAACTTAACTACTTTTTTGTAAATAGATAAACCTCAAACTGGCATCTTTGCATGAGACTTCACATTTAAAACCAACAAAACCAATGGTGTAAATAAAACACTACCATAAGCCATTTGGAATTTGGATAGTTGGCTTAAGTTCAAACCTCACTGCAACTATTGTATCAAGGAAACAAAAAAATGTGAAATACCTCAAGGTAAACAGGATGTTCCATCATTCTCAACTCTTTCAGAACTGAAAGCCAGTCTGCTCTGACAGGGTTCATAATCCTCACCCATGATTCCAAAAGATCAGATATGGTGCCTTTCTCTGCAGAAAAACATATAATCTGTCTCATCAAGGCTTTGCTTCGGTTCGACATCCTGAAAGGAAGTTCATTTATGGCCTGTCGTTGTTCTATCGTGACACTTTTGCCAACCTCAATCCACCTAAACCTTCTTTCATTTTCTTCACTGACTTCTTTAACAGTTTGCTCCATACCAACACCAGCCAGTACTGAATCAAAACGGTGTTTGTGGAAACCAAAATAAATTGAGTTTCGGCATAACGAGTGTCTTCTAGTTAGAACACCACAATTGGTTATTGAGTACAAGTTGCACACTAGGTTATTATTGCAGTAGGTGCCCATCATTGAAGTGTTTGATCAAAACCAGAACCTGTTATCTCCTATGATAGTTTAACCAATAAATCAAAAGATTCACATCTCAACAAGCAAGCACAAGCAGCCACAAAATGAGTCATAGCAGCATAGATCTCTTACTCCATTTCCTACAATTTAATACAGAAGCAAACACTGCTAATTAATTCAATTATTAACATGATTAATAAAGAAAAACGCAAACAAAATATTCCTGTCTAATAGCAATTATTTTCCCAAGCAAGATGCCAAACTTCTATGACCAAAACTTGACAGAAAAAGGGAATGAGAAGATTTTTCAAAACTTACCGATGGAGTATTAATCGATTAAATGCATCACTCTGCAAGTTCCCTTTCCCGGTTCTGCAATAACAGAAGTTCAAAAACCTCGTACTGCGACAGTTGAACGAAACAATTGTAAATTCAAACGTTGTGTCTCTTCCTCTCCTTCGAATTTGAGTAACCTCATATTTCTGGAAACTCAGCAACAGGATAGAACTCGTATTATATAGGGTAGTTAAAAAATTCATGTGCAACGGAACCATATCCTATGGCGAAACGGAACCGTAATTACTAAAAATAATATAATACTCTAATTCTATGGTTTAGGGTTTAAAAAAAATATAATTACCCTTAGAAAGAACATAAACAAAAAAGATCATTATGTCGTTTAAATTCCTTTTTTTTTTTTTTTTCAAAATCACCACTCAAAACTACTAACAACTCTACTGAGAAGTTGGTAGTTGCATAAAACAGAAAAAAATCATTTAGCAATCGCATATTAACTAATGCAAACTTCATAAAGCGGCATGAATTGTTTTTATTGTCGTTGTGGAGAAAAATGTTATTTCATAATTTATTTCTTTTGGCAACTAAGAACTTTTCTTATGTTTTTGAGGAAGTTTACTTATTACTTATTTTATGTAGGTGTCTTTGCGTCACAATTGCAGAATGAAGTTTTTGTTAACAAGACGTTAACGGACGAACAAAAGTTTTGTATTGAGTTAACCTCCTTTACGTGATTAATGTTGTTGGATGACAAAGTAAAATTAAGTAAAACATTTTTTATGGAGTTATGTAGGACAAAAAATGGATTTGAACAAAGAAGAGGAGTCTTTTTAATAACAATCATGTAAATATTAATATAATTTATGATGAACAATGGTTGTGTTAAAGATTTTGTAAGTTATACATTTGTAAGTTGCGTTACAAACACAATAATATCACAACTAAAAAAGATAATAAAGCAAACACACAAAATGGATCCATATCAAACATGATCTTGCTTGTGGCAAATAACATGATTGAATAACATATTGCACATATAAATATAAAATAAATTTTACAATGTTGTCAATTTTTGAATTCAGCCTTAATGTGTATGATTCTTGGGTAATTAATATTTGTTTTTGGACCAGTACCAATTTTGAGTGTTTTTATATATGAGAAATGTTAAGTAGTAGGTGTTATTTAAAATAGTAATTATTCTAATTTTAGAGTTTTTGGATTTAAATTTATGTTTTGAATCCTGAGTTAAAGGAAATTATTTAATCTCAATTATTGTGAAATTTCAGATTTCTAAGTATAAAAGAATGAAGAAAATGATATATTATAAAATTCATTAAGAAAAGAAGACTGCTTCTTCCTGCACCTCCATAATTTCCAAAATTCCAATAATAGACATAAGTGAATTACAAAATTATCCCTGCTGCTATAAAAGAAGGTTTCCCATGGAAGAGGTGCAGTGCAGTTCTGAACAACGGTGAAAGGTGTCGCAGTGGTGGGAGATTCCAACGGTGTTGGAGTGGGGGGTTGAAGGCACTTTGGGTAGCCGTTGGTGGTTGTGGGTGGCTGAAAAACAACCACAGTCGTCTTCGTCGAAGTATCTGTTATTCATTTTTTTTCACGGATTGTAGAAACCGTAGAAGTTTAATATTTACGGATTCTATAAGGCGTAAGTTTAAAATCAAGATATATGACTCTTACGGATTACACAAACCGTAGTTATTTTAACATTCGTAAAAGCTTACAATTTGTACAACCGGTAAGTGCATAGGTGTATAAGAGAACTCTACGGGTTGTACAAACCGTAAAGTGTTCTGCTTTACGGTTCGTAGAAACCGTAAAGCATTTACATTTTTTTAACTGCTTATGGCTTGTACAAACCGTAGAACATTTTTTTTGTTTACGGTTTATAGAAGCCCTTAAGCAGTTAAAAAAATGCAAATGTTTTACGGTTTCTAGAAACCGTAATATGTAGTTATTCTACGGTTTCTATGGACCGTAAAGCAGAAGTGACTTGAATTTTTATGTTTGTTTTGATTTCTTAATGTGATTATTTTAAATTTTTTCTTCAGTCTATCATAGAAGGAGAATATTTGAGTAAAGTTTCTGAAGAAGTAGATAAGATATCAGATATAGAAGAAACACATCAAAGTAATGTTATGGTTAAGGAACATGAATGTGGTTTACATTTTTCAACGAATGAGGTAAATGAATTTACTTATATTGAATGTTTTTATTGGATAAATTGGGATAGTGACTTTGAAATTTTGTTATATTTAGGTATTTCTTACTAGAGATAATTTACTTGAATGAGTGCGGAAGGTTGCTTTTCGTCTTGGATTTGTGGTTGTCATTGAGATCTGATAAGGCAACTGGTCAACAAGGAAGGAAGACATTTGTATTGCTAGGGTGTGAAAGGAGTGGCAAATATAGAAAATACAGGAATGATTTGGAGGTTAGCATAACAGGGACAAGAAAGTGTGATTGTCCGTTTAGATTGTGAGGTAAACCCATTTCAAATGGAGAAGGTTGGGTGTTGAAGGTCATATGTGGATTACATAATCATGATCTTGTTGAGACATTAGTTGGACACCCTTATGCTGGCAGATTAAAACCTGTTGAACATGCTTTGGTTGTTGACATGACAACGAGTCTTGTGAAGCTGTCAAATATATTGTTGACTTTGAAACAGAACAATAAAGACAATGTGACAACAATCAAGCAATTGTATAATGCTAGATATACATACAAGAGGTTCCTAAGAGGATCAAGAACTGAATTGCAACAATTAATGATGTTATTGGAACGTGACAATTATATTCACTGGAGTAGGTGTCATGAGTATTCAGAGGTTGTGAGTGATATCTTTTGGACACAACCTGATTCAGTTAAGTTGTTGAATGCATTTAGCATTGTCCTATTGATGGTTAGTACATAAAAAACCAACAAATATAGGCTTCATTTGCTTGAAATAGTTGGTGTCACATCCACCGGGTTAACTTTTTCAGTTGCTTTTGCGTTATTGTCAACAGAACGTGAAAATAACTTCATATGGACATTAAGGGACTGAAAGGGTTGTTTTTTAGGGGAGATGTGTACCCTCAAGTCATTGTTAGTGACAGAGATTTTGCTTTGATGAATGCAATCAGTGTTATTTTTCCTGAAACAACTAACATACTATGTCGGTTTCACATTAACAAAAATGTTAAAGCCAAATGTAAAATGTTCAGGGAGGCATGGGACATTGTAATGAATGCATGGGATGTTGTGGTGGACTATCATAAATGTGATACATATGATGAAATTGTGAAAGGCTTTGAATCTGTTTGTTCATCTTGGCCATTGTTTGTTGATTATGTGAAGAAGACATGGCTTATTCCTCATAAGGAGAAATTTGTTAGGGCCTGGACAGATAGGGCCATGCATTTGGGCAACACAACCTCAAATAGGTATATTTCTTAATATTTTTCTAAAAAGAAGTCATTGATAGATGAATTATATAAGATATTACCGGTGTTTTTTTGTGTTACAGGGTTGAACAGGCTCATTGGAATCTTAAACATATATTACAAAATAGCATGGGAGATTTGTGTACTTGTTGGGATGCAATCAACAACGTCCTTATTCTTCAGCATAATGAAATTAAAGCTTCTTTTGAGATGAGTATCCATGTCGTTGGTCATACCTTCAACCTGACATTATACAAATATTTGGTGGGTGTTGTTAGCAAGTATGCTTTGGTGCAGATAGCTGAAGAAGTACTGAGAGTTAATGATGTGGGTTTTGATAGTCAGCATTGTGGTTGTGTCCTCAAATCTACCCATGGATTGCCATGTGCTTGTTCATTAGCTAGATATCAGTTTGGTGTCATACCACTTAACGAAGTTCATGTTATGTGGACTAGACTAAGCTTCTCAGACATTTCCTCAGGTCAGTCATCTTCTGAGTTGTCAATTCAACAAGAATTTGATGTCATTGCTAATCGATTCAAAGAGCTTGATATGGGAGAAAAACTTACAATTAAGAACAAACTGCGTGAGATTGCTTATCCTGATATGACATCCATGTGTCCGTCGAGAGAGAAAGTCAAAACTAAAGGCTCACAAACTCGTCAACAAAAAATGCAGGAGAGGTCAACAAAACGTAACCCATCTTATTTTGAGCATGTTGATAAAATTCATTCAATCGATGATAGTTGCTTTGAGGGGTCTAAGGGATCTAAAGGGAAATCAAAGTTGGCACTCGGTTCAAATGTTGTTCCAATGCTTGATCAATTTCATCCAGTGACTCTCCCATTTATCAAAGAAGTCATTGATGTCAATGCAGATGAAAATTGTGGATATCGTTGTATTGCTGTACTTTTGGGTATGGGTGAAGAATCATGGTCATTGGTTCGAACGGATTTGTACCAAGAACTTTGTGCTTGGTGTGATGAATATGCTGCCATTTTAGGTGGACTTGATCGAGTTGAGGAATTGAAGAAGTCATTGTTGGTTGAAGGATCGTCAACTGTAAGTACTTTTGTTTAAATTCATCATTTAAGTAATGTATATATAGTATAATGATCATAATATGTCAATTTATGAACATGCAGGTTGGTGTGGACAAATGGATGACGATTCCAGACATGGGTTATGTCATTGATAGTAGATATAATGTGATATTAGTTTGCTTATCACTAAAGCAGAACATAACCATCTTTCCCTTAAGAAGTACACCTCCAAATGCGGTACATTTGCATCGGATAATATGTATAGGCCACGTGTATGGGTCACATTTTGTCCAGGTACGTGCAATAATTAATGTTGAATAACAAAACCATTTTGAATCATGCAACGATTTGCAATAACGCAACCATTTTTTCCCAGGTCATATTACAGGACGGTTGTCCTTTACCTACAGTGGACATGTTTTTGTCAAAGTATTGTTATGCAGACGCAAGATTGTGGCCATCATTTTACGTGGATCGCTTGCAAAGTTTTACAAACATGTTACAAGCTAATCAGTTCCACATCAATCTTGGAGATGATTGATTATTGTAAAACTATTATTCGAAGTTATTCATATTCATTTAAATATCATTTACTTCTTCTTATAAAAAGTTCTAAATAATAAAACATTAAATATTCCACATATTACGAATAAAAGATGTCCACATAGGATCAAGTGCGATTCCACATAATACAACACGAAATATAAAAGATAATATAGTATCACACGTAACATCAAATAAAAATAACAATATGGGTCATGCCCTCATGCCACGCACTGCTCTCGAACGATGTGTATATACAGCTCCCTCATGAGCACCTGGTCGAGCTATCTCTAATGCATCTTGAGTGCTCTGATAAGTTTCAGTGCCTTCACTCACCTGACGACAATCAATCATCTTTTGCAGGATGTTTACAAGACGTCTAAATAAACCCTGCAAAATGAAATTAATGGATACTAACCAAAGCACACAATAACATAAATTTTAACATGATTACTTACTGGACCATGGTCCTGATCTGCTGAGGACTGTGGGTCTGTGTCAGCTGGACTACGAGGACGAGCTCGAGATGCCACATGCGGTCGATCCTCCTCATGGCGAGGACTAATGAATGGATGAGAAATACGCATAAACCAATCCATGTAGTCAACTGAGCATGCATGTGGCTAGGAAGCTGCGGTAAGACCACTGACCAAATGATCAGCAAAATGTAGCCACCTATAGTCGATATCCTCAAAAACACCACTGTCATATCGCAGAACAGTATCTGGAATCCTCTGCTCATACCCAAACTGTCTAATACACGATCTGGCTTATATCTATGAATGTTCACCCCATACCGGATTAAACCCCGAAATAATGATATCGACTCAAATGGTCGAACTATTTGATGCAGCTGATATGACATCCAGATAAGGTCACTATATGTCAATCGGTCTAAATGGCCCCTGACCTCAATGTAGCTCGAAATATGACATCCCACAACATACCGAGCTGCCTGTGGCATTGCCTCATCATATATGGAATTCACAGTCTTTTTTCCTATAGAGTGAAAGTGCTCAAACTTAACTATTTTCAACAAACAAAGATATATAAAGTTAATTGCATTGAAATAAATCAACAATAACATTTTACCTAAATAAGAGTAACGAAGCTAGCAAACTGTTTTGTATTACCAAGACATGCGTCCCCTAATTGCTCATACGTGTATGCTAGAGAAGCTGCTCCCCAAGCCTATTGTCCACACATGTCAAGGTCTCTAAATAGTGAAAGGTAGTAGACAGAAATCTAAGTCGTACTTTTATTTGTAAATATAGTGCACCCCAGCACATGCAATAAGAATGCTCTAGCAGCATACTCCCATAACCCATCAATGCAACACTGCTCCTATACCTTCCTTAACCAACTCATTCTTACCTAGGGACCCCGACTCTCTTTCAACTCTTCATTTGCTTGACTTTCTAAAACCCCTAATAACTCTATCAGCAAGTCTTTTGCTTCATCATATGATAAAGTTTCATATGTCGGGAATTGTCCTACAATAGGAATATGAAGAATAGACAACATATCATCTAATGTGATCATCATCTCTCTTACTGGCAGATGAAATGAGTTTGTATCTTTATGCCATCTCTCAACAAAGGTTGTAATTAAGCCTTTGTCAGCAACTTCATACCCAATATTGCATAGAGGGAACAATCCAGAATTTTCCACAAAACCATACACTTGTGGATGAGGAACGCCAAATTTATTTAATTTTCTACCGTGGGAAATCAACTTCAGCTCTTCCCGTTCCTATACAAAACCATAAAACAATACAATTCATATTTATAATTGTTATGTACCAAATTAAAATAAAACCAACAAAACAATACAATAAATTATAAATATTTTACCTCACCAGCCCACAACCTATATGCAATATGATCAACATAACTAACCAAAATAGAAGGATTAGAATGACCTTCTGGGAACCCTACTGCATCATCATGACGAGGAACATTCTGAACAATGGCAGGTCCAGCTCCATCACGTCTATCTCCTCGTCTCACAGAGGCTGTCGGTCTCTCTCGACCTTCAGGCATAGATGAACCTCCTCTAGTTCTCGCCATAATCCTGAAATGAAGCATACATATAAACTTATAATTCACACAAACAACAAAACATTCAAGTCATTCCAAAGTCCGAGTGACTTACGGTTTGTACAAATCGTAGAACAGTATAACATGTTTACTATTCTACGGTTTGTACAAACCGTAAGTCACTCGAATTTCCGAACGATTTACGGTTTGTACAAACCGTAAAACAGTATAGTATTTCTACTGTTCTACGGTTTGTACAAATCGTAAGTCACTCGAAATTTCGAATGATTTACGGTTTGTACAAACCGTAAAATAGGTTTGTCAATACCCGATTTTGTCCTGGTAAGAACATATCAATAAATTTTTTTACTAATAATTAATTTATTCAATTTTGTAGTTGCTTTAAAAAAAATATAATAATAATAATAAATAAAATTATTTTTAAATTAAGTTGATTGAAATCTCTTGTTAAAAATAAAAAGGAGGGAAAAAATTAAAGAATTTTTTTTAAATTAATTAAAGTTTAATTGATTTTTTAAAAACTAACTAATAATAATAAAATAAAATTAGAATTGCTTGCCACGTGGCAAGCTAAGAATGGAGAGTTTTGCTCGCCACGTGGCGAGCTAGGATTGGTGAAGGAAAAATGGGTTAGGGAATATTCTAGAGGATGGAGGCATGGCTTCTCTTGGTGTTCATCCAGTTAATTGCGTGTTAATCCTCATTGGCATTAGGCTGCCATGAACGACAAACCCAAACAAAACAAGCCACCTTGATTTCATTGTTATATTCTCTTAAAATAGACCCAAATTCTCTGAAAGCCCCTAGCCCAATTTCTGAATAGTGTGGGTGCTTCCTGCACCCCCCATGTTCGTGTCTTCCACCCCACATTTTTCACAAATCCCAAAACGCCCCTGGAAATAGGATGTGCTTTCAATTATTAGGATTACTTGCCGCACCTCCACATTTTTGGACCTGCACTTCCATTTTGTTCCTCATTCCCAAAACGCCCTTGGATCACTAATTAAAAATTATTCATCGCACCCCCATTAATTAAGAGTTGCACCCACTGATTTTCTAAATTACAAAACTGCCCCTAATTTCCTTTAAACAGAAAGTTTTAAGAATTTAACATTTGAGTTATTTCTTTTTAAGTTTACTTCTCCTATTTACATAAAGTTTGTTTTAATAAACTTTAATTCCAAATGACTATTCACGTCATGCGGGATTCCCTTTTTAAAAAAAATAATAATAAAATAAAATAAAATAATAATAATTCTTAATTTAAGTTTTAAATGACTGCACGCGTCATGCGAAACTTAATTTAAGGAATATTAATTTTAATTTGGATTATCAAAAGGCCGCATGCGTCTATAATATTCTGAAATAAAATTCAATTTTCAAAAATAACAAAAATATATAAAAATTCAAAAATAATAAATTCTCAAAACAACTCAACTGTCTTTTAGAACTACGTAATCCTTTATTCTTCACCTCTACGGATGTCGATACGTAGGAGCAAGGTCAATCCTTGTCGGGTCCTTTATTTTAAAATTTTTTTATTTTGTTATTATTTATCTTTTACTTTTGGAAAAATAAACATTTAATAAACCACATTTGATTTTACTAATTTGATTAACGGTACTGTCTTAGGACAGGTGCTGTGGGGGTGCTAATACCTTCCCCACGCGTAACCGACTCCCGAACTCATCTCTAGTTCACAGACCATTTCCTTTTCCTTCTTTTTGTTTTTTCCATAGTTTTCCATAATAAACTATGGTGGCGACTCTATCTCTTTGTTTTCACAAATTTTTCTTATTTTTGGTCGCTGTCTCGCGTCGTGATCCTGGTTACGACAGATGACGACTCCACTGGGGATTATTTTAAGAGTCAGGCCATTTAATTGAATGAGTGAAAACAAATGTGGTTTTATGAATGTTTGTATTTCCCTTTCTTTTTGTATTACTTGTTTTATTTTCTTTGTTATGATTTGTTCTATTTGTTTTATTGTTGTTGCTGAAATATTGAACCATAGGGTAGAAGACATGTTTTATCTGTTATATCTGCCTGGGACT